>Ga0209587_1000075_pt1 | contig 47820 bp, 43 predicted proteins | sample NGEPerD_2_FD_184512 | JGI IMG/M metagenome (GOLD analysis project Ga0209587, IMG submission 184512) | Arctic peat soil microbial communities from the Barrow Environmental Observatory site, Barrow, Alaska, USA - NGEE PermafrostL1-D... | ecosystem: Environmental > Terrestrial > Soil > Wetlands >...
CGGTCTTGTGATTGATTTCTCGTAGGTGTTATACTGCGGACTCTGCCGCGACTTGCTGTCGTGGGGCTTATTCTGAACGGGGAGTTCACGAGGGGTTTGCTGTACTGTCGCAGATTCTTGTTCTCCCGTAGAGTTCATATGGTTCCGCATGCTTGGGGTGGGCGGCGGGCTTGGGAGCCAGAGACCAGGAGGACCGGTTTTGATCCGATATGATCCCCAGCAGGCTACTTTCTACCGCGACAAACTCATGGAGCGGGTGAAAGAGGATGTGGCCGAATGCTACCAATGTGGGAACTGTACGGCTGGCTGTCCGGCTGCCTTCACCTTCGACTATCCTCCCAATAAGATAATGCGGATGCTCCAGGTGGGTATGGTGGATGAGGTGTTGGCTTCCAAGAGCGTCCAGCTGTGTATCCAATGCTTGACCTGCACGGCACGGTGTCCTCGGAACATAGACATTGCCGGTATTTTTGAGGATCTCAAGACTATTGCGGTTGTCCGCGAGATGAAGGTGCCGGAGGATGCGGACAAGTTCAACCGTCTATTCCTGCAGAATATCGCCAAGTACGGGCGCCTGTCTGAAGCCATGTTCTTGGTTCGCTTCAATCTCGCGTCCCGCAAGCCTATGAACGACGCCGGGTTAGGTCTCCCCATGATGAGCAAGGGGAAGCTGGAATTTCTACCCAAGAAGTCCGGTGGAGCGGATGAAGTGGGTCGTATCTACAAGAAGGCGTTGGAGAGGTCCACATGGGAAAACTAGCCTACTACCCAGGATGTTCACTGCGGCATTCAGCCGAGGAGTTTGATAGCTCCACGCGCACCGTTCTGGAAACTTTAGGAATGGAGTTGGAGGAGGTTCCGGACTGGACCTGTTGCGGAGCATCACCCGCGCATATGACGGACCACCTCTTGGCACAGACGCTGACCGCCCGCAATCTGCGCCAGGCCCATCTGGTCTCGGAAGAGATGGTGGCGCCCTGCCCTGCCTGTTACCAGCGGGAGAAGAGTGCTGAGTTGGAGATCCACGCGGATGCGGATCTGCGGGCAGAGGTCAATGGGATCATGGATCGGCCGTACTCGGGAGAGGTGCGGGTGTTCAACTTGCCGGAGCTGATCCTGGAAAGGGTGGGCACGGAGACCCTCAGACGACGGGTGAAACAAGACCTCTCCCAGCTCCGAGTCGTCCCGTACTACGGCTGCCTGTTGGGACGCCCCTCAGAGGTGACCGGTGAGGTAGACAGTGAGCAGCCGGTGCGCATGGACCAGATTCTAGAGGCTGTGGGTGCGAATGTTCGCTGGTGGAACTACAAGACAGAGTGTTGCGGAGCCAGTGTGGGGGTTCCTAAGAAGATTATTCAACAGCAGCTCACCAAGAGAATATTCGAACAGGCCTTGAACGCAGGTGCGGACGCCATAGTCACCGCCTGTCCACTCTGCCATCAGAATCTGGATATGAGGCAGGCTCAGGTCAACAGCCACATGGGCACGGACTTCCATATTCCCGTGCTCTACCTTTCTCAGGTCATGGGTCTGGCTATGGGCTTCACTCCTGAGAAAATGCTCCTTGCCAAGCATGCGGTGGACCCCCGCCCGCTTGTCAGGGGAGCGCTGGAGAAGGCGGCTGAAGTGCGCGCGGAAGAGGAGCGCAAGGCTGCAGAGAAAGTGGCTCGGGCCAAGGCTCGGGCGGAGAAGAAGGCCAAAGAGAAAGAGGATGCGGAGGCCGCGCGATGAGGATAGGAGTTTTTGTCTGTCACTGCGGGACAAACATTGCCGGCACGGTGGACAGCAAGGGTATAGCGGCGAGGGCTGCTGAGCTCAAAGATGTGGTGCACACTCAGGACATAACCTACACTTGCTCGGAACCCGGCCAGGACGCCATCCAAGAGGCCATCCAGATGAAGGGCCTTACCCGGGTAGTGGTGGCTGCGTGTTCGCCCCATATGCACGAGGTCACCTTCCGGCGCTGTGTTGAAGGGGCGGGTCTCAATCCGTACCTGTTTGAGATGGCCAACATCCGGGAGCACTGTTCCTGGATACATGAGGACTATGATGAGGCCACAGAGAAGGCCTATGAGATCATTAAGATGGCCGTGGCCAAGGTGCGTGAGCTGGAGCCGCTCTACGCTAACGAAGTAGAGGTTAACAAGGATGTGCTGGTCATCGGGGGTGGAGTGGCAGGGATTCAGACGGCTTTGGATCTGGCCGATGCGGGCCTTCAGGTCACCATCGTGGAGAAGGAGACCACGATCGGCGGGACCATGGCCCAGCTGGACAAGACCTTCCCCACCCTAGACTGCTCTGCCTGCATCCTCACTCCTCGGATGGTGGATTGCTCCCAGCACGAGAACATTGAGATCATGGCCTACTCGGAGGTGGAACGCGTACAGGGCTACGTGGGGAACTTCACTGTGGATATCCGCAGGAAGGCCTCGTATGTGGACTGGGAGAAGTGCATAGGCTGCGAGATCTGCCAGCAGAAGTGTCCGGCCAAGGCTCCGGACAGCTTCAATGAGGATCTGGTGGAAACCAAGGCCATCTACCTGCCTTTCCCCCAGGCGGTGCCTAAGAAGGCGGCCATCCAGTATGACTACTGCCGCTGGTTTCAGGAGGGCAAGTGCAAGGTGTGCGAACGCGTTTGTCCTGCCGACGCCATAGACTACGAGCAGGAAGATGAGTACCTCCAGAGGGAGTTCGGAGCCGTGGTGATGGCCACGGGCCTGGACGTCTTCCCCTGGGAGGAGTATTACCACGAGTACGGCTCCGGTCGTATTCCGGACGTGATCTCCGGCCTGCAGTATGAGCGGATGTTGAATGCCTCCGGTCCCACCGGCGGCCACGTCTACCGTCCTTCCACCATGGGCAAGAAGAAGGAGGAGCCGGAGGAGCCGAAAACCGTGGTCTTCATCCAGTGCGTGGGTTCCCGTGATGAATCCGTGGGTCGTCCTTACTGCTCCAGTGTGTGCTGCATGTACACGGCAAAACAGGCCATTCTCACCAAGGATCACGTGGGGATGGACACAGATATCTACGTCTTCTACATTGATATCCGGGCCACAGGTAAGGGCTACGAGGAGTTCATCAAGCGTGCTCAGACCGAGTTCGGCGTGAAGTATGTGCGCGGCCGAGTATCCAAGCTCTACGAGAGTGATGGCAAGGTGGTTGTGCGCGGTGCGGATACTCTGCTGGGCGACCAGGTGGAAGTGGAGGCGGATCTGGTGGTTCTGGCCTCAGGTATCACGCCGCCCGAGGGCTCAGGCAAGCTGGCCCAGACCATCAACATCTCCTACGATGAGTATGGGTTCTTCACAGAGTCCCATCCCAAACTCCGACCGCTGGAGACGAATACGGCCGGCGTGTTCTTGGCCGGCGCGTGCCAGTCTCCCAAGGACATCCCCACCACAGTTGCGCAGGCTTCCGGTACCTCATCCAAGGTGCTGGGGTTGCTATCCAGGGACAAGCTGAAGACCAGTCCTGAGATAGCGGTTGTGGATCAAACGCGGTGCGTATCCTGCTGGAAGTGCATAGAGGTCTGTCCCTTCGGCGCGCCGGAGAAGCAGGAACAGAGGGACGGCAGTTTCAAGAGCCATGTGATTGAGAGTGTTTGCCAGGGCTGCGGGATATGTGTGGCCAACTGCCCGGTGAACTGTATAGCTTTGAAAGGATTCCAGACCGACGCAATCATAGACCAGATAGAGGAAGCTCTCCTCGCTTAGAAAGGCGGTGACGATGACTGAAAAGACGGAAACCAAACAGTCCGGCGACACCGCCAGCAAGGACGGAGACCGGGGCATCAAAGTCATCGGTATTCTCTGCAACTGGTGCAGTTATGCGGGTGCCGATTCCGCGGGTACGGCCCGCCTGAAACAGCCAGTGGACCTGCGTATCGTCCGAACTCCCTGCACGGGGCGCATAGATCCGATCTTTGCCCTCAAGGCGTTTGAGAAGGGCGCCGACGGGGTGCTGGTAAGTGGATGCCACCCTGGTGACTGTCACTATGCTGAAGGGAACTACTACGCTCGGCGCCGCCTGGAGCTGCTGGATCGTCTTATCCCACATCTGGGCATAGAGCCGGAGCGGTTCCGCTATACGTGGGTCTCTGCTTCTGAAAGCAAGCGCTGGCAGGAAGTGGTGACTGAGTTCGTGGGCAAAGTCAAGCAGTTGGGTCCCCGCGAAAGGAGGGCTCTGTGAGTGAGCGCCAGGCTGAGATAAGGGAGCTGGCCAAGGCAGCGCTCTCGGAGGGTCGTGTGGACTACTTCATCGGTTGGGGCACCGGTTACGACAATTCTCAGATAGTACCTGTCTTCGTCCGAGACGCGGGTGAGGTGGATGAGCTTGTGTGGAACCCTCTTGCCCAGCACAATCTGAGTGTCTACCTAAAACGCAAGATGCCTGAGTCACCTGACGCCAAAATCGGTGTCTGCGTCAAGGGTTGTGACAGCCGAACCCTGGTATCGCTCTTGCAGGAGGAGTTGGTGGACCCGGAGCAGATATACGTGGTGGGAGTTCCCTGCGACGGCGTCATCAACCGGCGCGCGGTGGAGAAGGAGTTCTCCGGTGAGGTGGTGGACATCTTGTTCGACGGCGGTCGGGTGACGGCCACTTCTCGCGATGGGGAGAGCAAGGAGTTTTCACGGGAAGATCTGCTCTTTGATCACTGCCGGAGCTGTCGCTATCCGAATCCGCTCTATCAGGACGATTCCGCAGGGGACCCGGTGCCGGAACCGGAGGGTGAAGCGGGACCCATATGGGAATCTCTGGAGGAGTTCGAGGCGCTGTCTACGGACCAGAAGAGCGCGCGGTTGGAAGAGGTGTTCAGCACCTGCATCCGCTGCTTCGCATGCATACACGTGTGCCCCGTCTGTTATTGCTGGGATCAATGTGTTTGCCGTTCGCGTAAGCCCGAGTTGGTTTCTCAGAAGGTGGAGGCCAAGGAGAACCTGATGTTCCAGATGATCCACATGTTCCATGTGGCTGGACGCTGTCCGTCTTGCGGAGCGTGTGACCGGGCCTGCCCGGTGGAGATACCGCTCTACCTGTTGCATCGCAAGATGAACCAAGAGCTCCATGACATGCTGGGCTTCGAGGCAGGGGTAGATGTGGAGGCAAAGCCAGCACTGCAGACATTTGACGTTGAAGACCCGTTCGGTGAGCACTAGAAAGGAGGACGGTGATGAAGTTTTTGGCAGAAGATAAGCTACAGTCCCTCCTGAAGGAACTCGCCAACGCCGCACAGGTGGTTATCCCAGCGCGTGCGGAAGATGCGGAGGGGATGGTTTCTTTCCGCGCTTGGGAGCCGGGCGTGGAGCCTGAGTTGGACGTTCTTCTGACTCGGCAGTCGGCCAAGGAGTTCATCTTCAAGCAGTGTGAGGAGTACCTTACCTACCACTACACCATGGAAGGCGAGACCGGTGTTCCGGAAGAGGAGGAAGAAGGCTCTCCTGGGGAGGATGAAGATGGACTTGAGGAGATCGCCCACGAGACGCTGAGGGTGGAAGCGCGCGTGGAGGCGCCGCCGCAGGTGCTGTTCGGGCTGCGGCCGTGCGATGCAAGTGGTCTCGTCCAGATAGACAACGTCTTCAGCGGATACGGCGGCTTCTACTTTGATCCCATGTACAACGCACGCCGGGAGGCCACTACCATTCTGGCTGTGGCCTGTGCGGAACCTCGGTCCACTTGTTTCTGCACCTCGCTTGGTGGGAGCCCTTCTGGGACGGAGGGCGTAGACGCCCTGTTCACTCCTGTGGAGGGTGGCTTTACCGTGGAGGCGCTGACGGACAAGGGCGAGGAGCTCGTGAAGTCTTCCGCTTTCGTTGACGCCGAGGGGTCTCAGGAGGAAGCTGCTGCGAAGGTGAAGGAGGAAATCGAAGGCAAGGTGGATGAGGCCTTCGGGCTGGAGGGAGTGCGGGAGAACCTGCAGGCCAATTTTGAGGATACGGAAGGCTGGGACGAGTTGGCCAGCCGATGCATATCCTGCGGTACCTGCACCTACGTGTGTCCGAACTGCTACTGCTTCAACATCACGGATCACAAGGTGGAGACAAGCGGGGAGAGGGTACGTACCTGGGACAACTGTTTCAACCCTTCTTACACTCTGGAGACCTCAGGTCACAATCCGCGAGCCAGCAAGCGGAACCGTTTCCGCAATCGCTTCAGTCACAAGTTCTGGTATTACCCCGAGAAGTACGACAGCCTGCTCTGCTCCGGTTGTGGGCGCTGCATTACCCACTGCCCGGTGCGGATAGACCTCCGGGAGGTCGTACGGGAGATGGGTTCTCCCCGGGTGGCGGCTAGTGGAGAGGAGGCATAGATGGCGGAAGCGCAGAAGTCTCGTCTTACGTTTGCCCATGTGGAGGAAGGTGCTACCACGGCGCGCGCGGGGAAGAATGCCGGGAATCCTTACTTGCCCGAGGTTGCAACGGTCAAGGAGATAGTTCAGGAGACGCCGAACATCAAGTCGTTGCGCGTGACGTTCGATGATGCTGAGGTGATGGAAAACTTTAGCTTCGCTCCGGGTCAGGTGGGTCAGCTGGGAGTGTTCGGGGTGGGTGAATCCACCTTCGCCATCAACTCCAGCCCCTACGATAAGGACTACCTCCAGTTCTCGGTCATGAAGGCCGGGGAAGTCACCACTGCCCTGCATGATCTGACAGTGGGGGATAAAGTGGGGGTCCGTGCGCCCATGGGTTGTAGCTTTCCGGTGGAGGAATGGAAGGGCAAGAAGATTCTGTACATCATGGGAGGTATCGGCGCCGCTGCGCTGCGCGCTACCATCTCCTACACCCTGGCGCATCGCGACGACTACCAGGATATCACCATAATCTACGGGGCTCGCACGCCGCAAGACCTGACGTATATGTATGATATTGAGGATTGGGAAGCTCGGGAGGACGTAAACGCGCTAATAACTGTGGACCAGGAGGCGCCGGAGTGGGACGGCCGGGTGGGTTTTGTGCCTGCAGTGCTGGAGGAAGAGGCGCCGAGTCCCAAAGATACCATCGCCATTACCTGCGGCCCCCCCATCATGATCAAGTTCGTCCTGCAGAGTCTGGAGAAGCTCCAGTTCGCGGATGAGCAGATCTACACCACCCTGGAAAAGCGCATGAAGTGCGGCATCGGCATCTGTGGTCGATGCAACCTGGGTCCCAAGTACGTCTGCGTGGACGGCCCCGTCTTCACCATGGCGGACCTGCGGGAGCTGCCGGACGAGCTGTAGAGATACTCTACCGGCTCGGCGGGCGGCCGGGTGGTCCCGGTAGGTACTCTGTCCGCACAGGGGTGAACACTTCGACTATGGTGGCGCCTGCTTCAGTGTGGGCACCGTGGGCCATCGCGCCGGGGATGGACCAGCTATCACCAACTGTCACAGGCCATTCCCCGTCCTCGCCGAAGAGCATAAGGTCTCCAGATACCAGGAAACCGGTCTGCTCGTGTGGGTGGCTGTGTTTGGGTATCGTGGCTCCGGCCTCCATCTCGAACTTCACCAGGGTGGTGCGCTCGCCAGATGCGAGCGTGGCGCGAGTCGCACCCGGTACCACGTTGATGACCTCCGCGGTGGCCCCGTCGACGATAACAGGCCCTGCGGGGGCAGATCGGGCGGCCTGAGTGCGGGCGGCGATGAAGCCTGCCAGTGCCTCGTCCCTCTCTCGCTCCAATGACCCAGGTTCGGTTTCCTCAAGCATGTCACGCAGTCCTTCTTCCAGAACCTCGATGGTGTCGGGTGGAAAAGTGGTCCAGGTGGCGATGTCTCTCAGCATCCCCTCCTTGACAGGGCCCAGGTGCTTGAGATGGCCGCGTATTCCGTCCTCCCCTCCTCCCAGATGATAGAGAATGTGCGGCCCCATGATAGCCCAGCGCAGTCCCGGTCCGCTGGAGATAGCACGATCAACGTCGGCCACTGAGGCCACACCGGTGCGGACCAGCTCGATGGCTTCCCGCCACAAGGCTGCAGACATCCTGTTCGCGAGGTAGCCCGGCACGTCTCTGGAGAGGACCACCGGGTCCTTGCCGACCGATAGGTAGAAGTCCCGGGCGCGCGCCATGACGGCCGGATCTGTTTGGCTGCCGGGCGCTAATTCGACTATGGGAATCAGGTGAGGTGGGTTGTAGGGGTGTGCGGCGATGCAGCGGCCGGCGCCGGACAGACCTGTCTGGATGTCGGAGATGGACAAACCGCTTGAGCTGGTGGCGAGGATGGTGTCCGGCGCCGCCGCTCGGTCCGCCTGGGCGAAGACTGCCCGCTTCAGATCCAGATCCTCTGCAACGCATTCCTGTGCGTGCTCTGCCCCAGCGAGGGCTTCCTCCATAGTTCCGACTGCGTGGACTGACTCCGATCCAAGCGCGAAAGCTTTCGGATCTGCGAGTCCCTTGTCTACGAGGAAGCGACCCATCTCCAAGGCGCGCGCGCACGCAGAGCGCGCGCGCTCTGGAGTCTTGTCGAAAACACGGACTTCCCGGGCATGGGCCGCAAACAGTGCAGTCCAACTAGCGCCGGTAAGGCCCGCACCGAGGACGGCGACTGGTCTGTGTGACACAACTGGGTCTGGCACACGCTACTCCTTGTTGCACCGGATCTTAGAAGACGTGGTGCACGGATGGCTCTCCGCGCCTTCGAAACTGGCGGTCGCTCCGATCTGCTCCCGCACCATCAGGACTACACTTGAGAACATATCATGAGGCGGGCAGATCTTGGCGTACCGCGGCTTCCAGGCCCTGGCCCAGGGTAGCTGCCAAGTCTTCCTTCGCGGTGGAGATGGGCTTGAGGTTGAAATTCTCCACCAGGACACCCAGCACGTTCTCAGTTATGAACGCGGGCAGGGTAGGGCCGAGGCGGATGTCCTTGATGCCCAGGTGCAACAGACTAAGCAGGATGGACACGGCTTTCTGCTCGTACCAGGATAGAATGAAGGACAGAGGAAGGTCGTTTACCTCGGTGTCGAAGGCCTCTGCCAGTGCCAAGGCTATCTGCACCGCTGAGTAGGCATCGTTGCACTGACCGACGTCTACTAGTCGCGGTATTCCATCAATGGCACCCAGGTCCTTGTCGAAGAAGCGGAACTTGCCGCAGGCCAGCGTAAGGACGACGGTATCTTGGGGGGCCTTCTCCACAAACTCGGTGTAGTAATTGCGCCCCGGTTTTGCGCCGTCGCATCCACCGACGAGGTAGAAGTGCCTTATTTTCCCCTGCTTAACATGATCGATGATGGTTCCGGCTACGCTTCCCATAGGGGAGTCCCCGAGCACTGCCTGGTGTCCAAAACCGACCCATACGCTGCCCCCGTCCTCGTCCTTGGCGAAGCCCTCCAGCTCTAGGGCCTTGTCTATCACCGGGGTGAAATCGGGTCCCGGGACGTGTGTGACGCCGGGCCACCCCACCACTCCCGTGGTGAATATGTTGTCTCTGTAAGAGTCTCTCGGCTTCTGGATGCAGTTGGTGGTCATCAGGATGGCGCCCGGGAACTGGGCGAACTCCTTGGCCTGATTCTGCCAGGCTGTGCCGTAATGACCATGGAAATGGGGGTACTTCTTTAGCTCCGGGTAGCCGTGCGTGGGGAGCATCTCTCCGTGGGTGTATACGGTGACCCCTTTTCCTTCACTCTGGAGCAGTATCTGCTCCAGGTCGGCCAGATCGTGGCCGGAGACGAGTATCGCCTTGCCCTCCTTGTGTCCCAGTGGGACCTCTGTGGGCGTGGGGTGGCCGTAGGTGCCGGTGTTTCCGGCGTCGAGAAGCTCCATGGCCCGTAGGTTCACCTCACCCGCTTCCAGGGCCAGCGCTACCCAATCGTTGAGATCCAGAGAATCGTCCGTCAGGGAGACCAATACCTTGTAGGCGAAATCTACCACCGTGTCATCTGTCTGTCCCAACAGGGCCGCGTGGTAGGCATAGGCCGCCAATCCGCGCAATCCGTACAGGGTGGTTTCTTGCAGGCTGCGTACGTCCTCATCCCGGCCCCAGTCTATGGGAAGGCGAATCTCTTTCCCTTGCTTCTCCAATTCCTCTTGGGAAGAAGCAGGCTGAAAGGTTACCGCTGGGTCGGCCTTCTCTGCGGCGGAGCGATCGCTCAGGCTCTGAAGCAGTTCGTCCCGCAGCTTCGCCGTCTCTTGGATGTATCCGGTGATCCGTTCGGTATCGAAGTTGACGTTGGTCAGGGTTGAAAATAGCGCTTTCAAAATCACCCGGTCTGCTTCCACGGTTTCCGTGCCTTCTGCCCTCGCTGCTCGTGCAGCCTGGCCCAGTCCTCTCAGCGTGTAGGTAAGCAAATCCTGCAGTGCGGAGGTCCCAGGATCCTTCCCGCAGACTCCTGTCGTGAAGCATCCTTCGCCCTTGGAAGTCTGTTCGCACTGGTTGCAGAACATTTCTGCGTCTTCATGTGTCTTTGGCGGCATACGCCGTCCTCCTTAGTGGCCTGTTATTTCTGGGACTGGATCGCAGCTGCGGACATCTTGCGCTGCCACGGAGTATGTGGATGCGCCGTTCCGCGTGTGATTAAACAATATACTAATAGGGGAAAAGGGTCAAAGACAGTTGCGCAGATCGGCGACGACCCGAGTTCGCGCTAGGGCCGTTCACCTGATAATATTAAGAAAGCATCGGGCTGGCTTTGAGAATGGTTTCCGGGGGGAGACCTGACTTGGCCCCCGACATCGAGGAGTGTTTGCCCTTTCGAACATGCGGGGAGACTGACGTTTCTTCGCACCCTTTGATTCGGTTCTTCAGGGGGGTGCCGACCGGCGGGTGGAGACTGAAAGGACTTTGATATGACCAAGGTGAAGTATCTATCGCGTCTGGAACAGGTTCCGGGGATGACCGGGGCGGACATGGAGGATCTGAAGGCGGTGGAGAATCGCTATGCCTTCTGGGCCAATACGTACTACCTGAACCTCATTGACTGGAATGATCCGGATGATCCGATCAGGCGCATCATTATTCCGAGCGAGAGTGAGACACAGCAATGGGGGAGGCTGGACGCCTCTAACGAGGACGCCTACACCAGAGTTCCCGGCTTGGAGCACAAGTATGAGGATACTGCCGTTCTCTTGGTCAACGATCTTTGTGGCGGCTTCTGTCGCTTCTGTTTTCGAAAGCGCCTATTTCTGGGTATGAACGATGAAGTGGAGCGGAATGCTGCTCCGGGGTTGGACTACATACGCGAACACCCAGAGATAGATAACGTCCTTCTCACTGGAGGTGATCCGTTACTCCTATCCACCAAGAGACTACGTTCCATCATAAGCGAGTTGCGGCGTATCGAACACGTGAAGATCATCCGAATCGGAAGCAAGCTACCGGTCTTCAACCCTCACCGCATTTTGGATGATCCGGGTTTGTTGGAGATGATCTCTGAATTCAGTACTCCTAAGAGGAAGATATACATCATGGTGCATTTCAATCATCCTCGGGAGATCACTCAGCAGGCCACGGAGGGCGTGAATCTGCTTCTGGGAGCGGGCGCCGTGCTGTGCAATCAGACCCCGTTGCTCCGTGGTGTCAATGACAATGCGGATGTACTGACGGAGCTTTTCAACAATCTGTCCTACATCGGGGTAGCACCGTACTACGTGTTCATCTGTCGTCCAACCATGGGTAACGCCACCTTTGCCGTTTCTGTGGAGGATGCCATAGACATATTCGAGAACGGTCGCATGGGGTGCTCCGGGTTGGCCGGGCGTGTTCGCTTGGCCATGTCTCACGCAAGTGGCAAGATAGAAGTACTTGGCAAGGATGAAGAGAGGGTGTATTTCCGCTATCATCGGGCGGCGGATGAAGTGGATCGTGGTCGTTTCCTCGCTTTTGAGCACAATCCAGAAGCCTACTGGTTTGATGACTACTCGGAACCGGTGCGGGATTACTCGCCTCAGACTTCGTTCTCGGGGGCAAGACCGGGGACCTAGTCAGCCTTCCCTGCAGTTCGGGCCATTTGGCGGTGTCTCCAACTACTTCTTCACGAGGAGCTTTCTGACCGCCGCGGTAAGACCGTCCACGGTCAGCTCATACATGGGGAAGACTTTGCTCACCAGTTCTATGGTCTCTCTTCCGTAGATGGTGTCCCATCGATACTCGGGTATCGGGTTGAGCCAGGCCGAGTGTGTGAAGTGGCGCCTGAGTCTCTGCAGCCACTCAAGTCCCGGTTCCTCGTTCAGTGATCCCCACCAGATAATCCCGTGGCGGGCCAAGAGCTCAGACGGGGCCATAGAAGCGTCTCCCACCATCACCAGCTTGTAGTCCGGTGTGAGCTCTTGCAGGACCTGGGCGGTGGATACTGAGTTGCGTGGGTGGCAGGTGGGGTCGTGGTAGAGATGATCGTATACGCAGTTGTGGAAGTAGTAAGTGCGTAGATCCTTGAAGTGCGACGCTCGGTTGACCGCCGTGAAAAGGCGGCTGCAGAGGCGACTATGGGTGTGCATAGAGCCTCCTGCGTCCATTAGGAGGAGAACCTTCACGGTGTTGCGGCGCTCATGGGTCCATACCAGGGAGAGCATGCCCGCCTGTCCGGCGGTTGCGTCTATTGTGCCCTCCAAATCCAGCTTGTCCGGAGGCATGTCTTCCTTTGCGGTGAGTCTACGCAGTCGCCTGAGCGCGACTTCAAACTGACGCACACCGACAGTCACGTCCGTCCGGTATCCACGATAGCGACGCTCCGCAGCCACCTTGACGGCTGAGCGGTTTCCGCTCTCACCCCCCACACGCATCCCTCCGGGGTGAATTCCTGAATGTCCGAAGGCGGAGGTGCCACGGGTGCCGATCCACTGATGACCCCCATTGTGCGCCTCCTTCTGTTCCTTCAGCAGCTCTTCAAAGCGCTGCCGGAGATCCTCCAGGCCCTCAGGAGTCAGAGCCTCGGCCAGTCGGGCGTTTTCGTCGGCATCCATGCCTTCCGTCTCCAAGGGGTCTGCCAGCCACTCCCACACTTCCTCCGCTATTTCTGCCGGAGTCTCTATGCCGCCGAAGGCTTCTCCGAACGCTTGGTCGTATTGATCATAGTAGGCCTCAGATTTGACCAGTATTGAGCGGGCTAGAGAGTAGAAGTCAAGTAGGCTGGATTGGGCCATGCCCAGGCTGAGTGCCTCAATGAGGTTGAGCCATTCCAACAAGGACACAGGGATTCCGTGCGCCCTGAGGAGGAAGAAGAAGTTGGAGAACATGGTAGCGCCCCTCGCGTCCGCCGCCGGTATCGGTTAGCGGTGTTCCGTCTTCTGGCCCAAGCCCCTCTTGCGCAGATGATCAACCGTGGTCGTCACATCTCTGTCCTTCTTCAAGAGGACTCCCAAGAAGGGTAGTCTGCTGGACACGTCCTGCGGTTTGATGCCACCGACCACCAGAGCCTGGAGCCAATCCAAGAGCTCACTAGTGGAAGGTTTCTTCTGGATGCCGGGTACCTCCCGCATCTGATAGAAGGCTTCCAGTGCCATATCCAGCAGGTGGTCCTCCAGGTCGGGATGATGGACATCCACAATCTCTCGCATCAACTGTTCGCCGGGGAACTCAATGTAGTGGAAGACGCAGCGGCGCAAGAAAGCGTCTGGCAATTCCTTCTCCGCGTTGGAGGTGATCACTACGATGGGCCGTTGCTTAGCCCTTACGGTTTCCCCGGTCTCCGGGATGTAGAAGTCCATTTGATCCAACTCCCACAACAGATCATTCGGAAACTCCAGGTCTGCTTTGTCAATCTCATCTATTAGGAGCACCACCTTGTCTTCCGTGGCAAAGGCCTCACCCAGCCTGCCCAACTTGATGTACTGGGAGATATCTGAGACATCGTGATCATGAAACTGACTGTCGAATAGACGCTGAACGGTGTCATACACATACAGCCCATCTTGCGCTTTGGTGGTGGACTTGATGTTCCAAGTGTAGAGATCCAGGTCCAGGCCGCGGGCGATGCTCTCCGCCAACATGGTCTTGCCCGTGCCCGGCTCGCCTTTGATGAGAAGCGGGCGTTTTAGTGCTACGGCCGCATTGACTGTTTGCATGAGGGTCTGATTGGCAATGTAGTCGCGAGTGCCTGTATACGTTGTGGTTTCAGATGAATACATGGGGAAAGGATAGCACGTAGACTGGCTCGCCTCCGTTCGGGAAGAGGCTATCCCCTCTCATCTTCCGGCGGCCGATCGTCTTCTGGAGGCTTTCGCGTGGCAGGCTGTGCGGCGAGCTTCCCAACGAGTCGGCCCATTGAGGACATGAGACTCCTGCGCGTCCGGGGCCGGAGTTTCTCGCTCGCCTCAGTCGCGGCTGGGGAAGGCAGCTCCACCACCGGGCAGGCAACCGTTTCCAGCACCTCAGCCGCGAAGTTTTTGCGATAGTCCTCGTCCCACGCCAGGATGAGTAGATCCGCTTCCCAATGTCTCACTATTTCCGCTATGCAGGCCACGATGTTGCCCGTGCAGGCAGGTAGAGTTGTGAGTTGGAGGTCGTGGTTAGAAGCGTAGCGGGCGAGTAGTCTAGTTGCATCATCGGTCATGGGCCCTCCGGTCAGCGTGGGATCCTTTGGAGTTGCCTGGACCTCCGACTCATGTATGGGGAGGAGAAGGAGATCTGTCCGTAAACTATGGGCTAGGCGGATTGTGCTCGCCACCTGCCATAGAGTCGTGGTTTGGTCAGTAACCACCATCAGAGATCCCTTGCGGGACTCCAGTTCTCTGACAGCCTCGTTCAGAGTCATGGGTTGATCAGTAGTCTTCTCCTCCGATTCACCCACAGCTTTTAACGCCCTCTCGATGGCCAGTGGCCCCGTCAGTTCAAAGACCACCACGGCTGCCAGCACGATAGTCAGGACTTCTTCTCCGGCTGTCGGCATGAGGTCTCTGGCTCTGATGCCCAGACCAATGGCGGCGCCGGCTTGAGGGAGCAGAGCCACTCCCAGCATCCTCAGATTGCGACTGTCCAGCGCATCCCCTGGAATAAGAGAAGCCAGCCAGGGACCCAACCACTTCCCCAGAGATCTGGCCGCGATATACGCCAGGGTCAGTACTCCCACAGCGCGGAGGGCTTCCAGATGCAGGCCGGCTCCTGCCCAGAGGAAGAAGACTGATATGAGAGGGATCTCAAGGGGACCGAGGCTGGTGAAGAGACGTTCGCGCTCCCTGGGCTCCCCAGAGACGTTCACGGCAACAATTCCCATGACCAGTCCGGCCAGAAGCACGGAGTAGCCAAGGAGATTGGTCACGGCTACCATGAGAAGGAGATGAGCAAGGACGAACATGGAGAGTTCGCTGGATGAGCGGATCTGGGCGATGAAGTGCCCCAGCACCACTCCCACGGCTGCACCTATTGCCCCCGAGACTGCAATGCCAACCAGCGACCCCAACAGGAGACTGCTCATCGCGCCACCGCCGTCCAACGCAATGGCAATGGGCAGAGTCAGCGCGAAAACCAGTATGGCAAAGACGTTGTCCGCTGCAATGGCGACGCTGGTAAGTCGGGTCAAAGAACCCTCCGCGTTCCGTTCACGGAGTGTGGTCACCACGGTGGCTATACCTGTGGTACCCGCTATCACTCCCAGTGGAAGGGCGATCTCCAAACGGCCGGTCAAGAAGAAGATCAGCGCACCGACCAGTGCGATGGGCATTACTGTCTCCATGATGATCCCTGTGAAGCTCTGGCGGGAGAGGTTCCGGACGTCTCGGATGTAGAGTTGCTCACCGGCGGAGAAAGTTATTAGTCCCAGGGCAATCGGTTCTATCAACCGCAGGGCATCCAGGATGGAGACGGATAGGACGCCCAGGCCGCTTGGTCCGAGGACCACGCCCAACAGCATGAATGATGTGACCACAGGTATGCGGAGGCGTCCGGAGAGTCTTAGCCCAAGGTACCCGAGCCACAGCAGGATGGAGAGGATGAGAAGCAAGGCGGCAGGTTCGGTGGCGTCAGTGAAGATAGTGTCTATCATAGTTGCGATTCGAATCTTGTTGATGCTGCCCACGCATGCATCTATGTCTTCCTTCCCGCGTTGTCCGGACCAACAGAGTAACCCAACTGTGGACATGTATGAAAGTGCTTGCTGGATATCTTCTCAGGACACAAGCGCGCGCTGTTTCTGAGAGGGTGTCGTGCCTGAGTGTGCATTGTCTGAGAGCGCGCTACGGTGACTGAGAGCGTGCGTGAGACCATGGGGACGGTTGTCTTGTTGTAGAATCCTGAGGATGCCGTTCTCATTCCTTGAAATATTCGGTTTCTTGTCTCGCACCGTAGACCAATGGGGTTACTGGGTGGTCTTCCTGCTGGTCTTCTTGGAGACATCCGCTTTTGTGGGCGTGTTGGTTCCGGGGGAGACTATCTTGTTGGTGGCTGGCGCGCTCGCTTCACAAGGCCATCTGGATCTGTTCGATCTCATGGGTATCGCCATGCTCGCCGCGGTTCTCGGTGATAACGGTGGATACATCCTGGGCAGGCGGCTGGGACGGGGTTTCATCCTGCGGCATCGCTCACGTCTTCATATTCAAGACCATCACCTGGATCGAGCTGACGGCTACTTCTCCCGGTTTGGCGGACTTACCATCTTTGTTGGTCGTTGGATTGGGTTTCTTCGAGCTTTTGGTCCCTTTTTGGCGGGGTCGGCGCGCATGCCCTTCCTCAAGTTCTTCTTCTACAGTCTGGCGGGTGCGTGCTCCTGGGCGGCGGTTGTGGTGGCAGGAGGGTACCTGTTCGGGAACAGCTACAAAGTGGTGGAGAACGTCTTGGGAAGCGTGACGTTATTCCTGACACTGTTCATCGCTGGTGCTGTCCTCTTGTTCTTCTTGGGTCGCTACCTGTGGCGCTGGCGGGGCGTCATAGGACGCCCCGCCGTATTCGTGACGGACCTGGTACTGGAATGGGAGGTCGCCTGGGCCTTGCGCCGTCGCTTCCAACGGGAGATAGAGTGGTTCATGAACCGCTTCTCCCCCAATCGCGCCTACGGCTTGGTTCTTACGATGGGGCTGATGCTCGTGGCATTCTTCTCTTGGGTGTTCGGTTGGCTGGTTCAGATTGTGTTGACGCGAGCTCCCCTGACGGCGTTAGACAAAATGGTATTGCTTTCGCTTCATGACCGTGCAATTCCCTCCGTCACCCGGTTCTTTGCGGCATTCACGCACCTGGGTAATGTGAGTTGGGTGGTGCTGCTTCTATCCTTGGTCACCCTGGTACTCTTGGTGCGAAAGAGATGGGTTGACTCGCTGGTTCTCATTACCTCCGCGGGCGGGGCGGCAGCCGTGACCGCTGTGGTGAAGGTCCTGGTGGAACGATCGCGCCCGGATTTGGTTGAGCCCCTGGTGAGGATGCCGGACTCCATGTCTTTCCCAAGTGGTCACGCCACTGTGGCTGTAGCGTTCTATTTGGTGCTGGGCATATTGGCTGCGGGATGGGTCCGCAGGGGGGAAACGCGGGTATTATTCTTGCTGATTGGGCTGGTAGTGGCCCTTCTCCTGGGTTTCAGCCGGCTCTACCTGGGAGTGCATTATCTGACGGATGTGATTGCCGGGTACGCGGTTGGGGCAATGTGGGCGACAATAGCCATAACCGCCGGTACGCTTCTGGATCGGGCTGGGAAAGAAGGAAGCTGAGCGTTTGCGCACTGAGTTCGAGAAGGACCAGGCGCAGCTTGAAGACAAGTTGCTTTTGCTGAAAGAAGCTGTGGACTAGGCAAGATCGGTCCTAGAAAGGGGTCTGGTTCTTCGGGCGGTCGAGGACCCAGCGCTCCAGGGCTTCTGCAACCCCGTCCCTCTTGTTTGAGGAGGTGACGACGTCCGCAGCCTCCTTGGCTGCGGGTACGGCGTTGCCCATGGCGACCCCCAGGCCGGCCCAGCGCAGGAGGGGCACATCGTTCTCGTGATCTCCGATACCCATCACCTGATCTGCGGTCAGACCAAGAGAACGAGCTAACCTCTGCGCCATGACGGCTTTGGAGGCGTCGGCGCTGATCATGTCTATGAGGCCGGGGACGGTCTCCGTGATGTGGGCTCTACCGTCAAAATGACGCCTAAGCATGTCACGGGCTTCCTTTTCCTTATCTTCCTCCAGATCCCGAATGTCCAGCACTACTTTGTCCAGATTCATGTCCGACGCCAGTATCTCATCGACCTTGCCTACCTGAGGTTCCCCCAGGGTCGTGTATTCCTTTAGATCTTGAGATAGACGGTGAGAGATGCGGTCTGCGAACCATTCATCGGTGGCTTCAATGTTCACATCTGCTCCCAGCTCGCGCCCCAGTTGGACCATCTCTTGGGCCAGCTTGGGAGCAAGTGGTATCTGGGCTATGGGGATGCCGGCCAGGAGATCCCAGAGCACTGCACCGTTGTAGCCGATCACCGGGGTGGTCAAGCGGAGTTCCTGGTGATAGTAACGGAGGGATCGTGGGGGACGGGCGGAGGCCAGGACCACCTCCGCGCCTACTTTGCGCACGGCGGCCACCGTCTTCTTGGTTCGTTCGGTGATGACCTTGGGGCTTTCCAGTAACGTGCCGTCCAGGTCGGCGATAATGAGGCGGATGCTTTCACCGTAGCCCGTGAGCTCAGCCAGTCCCTTGGTGACGTACTGCATGTGGGTTCTCATCTCTTCTCGGGCCCTATCCTCATTGCCCAGGCGTATGGCCTGGACCACAGCTTCGTGTTGGCGTTGGATGGCCATCACTCCACCCGGCTGATTGTACAAGGCATCCAAGACAGCTTGTGTATGCTCATGGAGTAGGTTTATGATCTCTTGCGCTATCTGGCTGAATAGGGCGTTGTGGGTGGCCCTGGCGATGGCGAGGTGAAAGGAGACGTCAATGTGGGCAGTAGTGACCTCTCCAGGTTTGACTACCGAATCTGCCAGGCGTCTGATGTCTTCCAGGGAAGCTCGGTGGGCCGCCAATCCGGCTGCCTCGATCTCCACAGAGGCGCGAAGCTGCATCAACTCTCGCACGTGCTCCGCTCCGCTGCCCAGAAGCTGGGCCAGAGACGTTCCTATTCTCGATAGAGGGGATGTGGCCACCCGCGTTCCCTGCGGTCCGCGGCCGGACACTAGAACCCCCTGGGTCTTGAGTTCTTGCAGAGCCTCACGAATGGCCGGTCTGCCCACGCCCAACTGTTCCGCTAGGGCTCGTTCAGAGGGGATACGCTCTCCCGGTTTGACGGTCCCGGTTGAGACCATTTCCCTGATGCGTGAGGCGACCTTGCCTGGCAAGGTGGTCTGGGAGACGGGTCTAAGGTGCTCAAGAGCGACTCCTTCTTCGCCGGTTCCTGTCTTCTTCTGGGGTTTGGCGGTCCCATCGTCTGCGGGTGGCGTCATGTTGTTGGGATTCCTCCTCGTCTTGTTGGGCCGGATATCATTTCCTGAACCTGAAGCGGATCACATCGCCGTCCTCTACCAGGTAGTCTTTGCCCTCCAAACGCAGGCGTCCGGCGGCCTTTACCTCTGCCTCGCTTCCCAGCGCATCCAGGTCTCGGAAGTGGGTAACTTCCGCCTTGATGAAGCCTTCCCGAAAATCAGAGTGGATTGCTCCAGCGGCCTCGGGGGCGGTTGCACCCTTGCGGATAGTCCAGGCTCTGACTTCTCCCGATTGCGTGCTGAAGAAGGTAATCAAACTGAGCAGTTTGTAGGCAGCACGGATGAGGCGGTTCAGTCCAGGTTCAACCAGACCCATATCAGCCAGGAATTCCCGCTGTTCTTCCGCGCCGAGTTCTGCTAACTCCGCTTCCAGCGAAGCACACAGGGCCAGCGTCTCCACTCCATCTATTGGTTGTGGCTCTGATGCAGCTTCTTCCTCATCCACATTGATGAGGTATAAGAAGGGTTTGAGTGTCAAGAGGTTCAGGTCTCCAAGTTCCCGACGTTGTTCCTGGGTCAGTCCGGCGTCCTGGGCGCGGCCGCCGTCTTCTAAGGCCGCCATGGTCTGATTAACCGCCTGCAGGCGCGGTCGGAGAGACTTGTTGGACTGCGCCGCCTTCTCCAACTTCATGGTGGCCTTCTCTAGCGTCATCAAGTCAGCCAAAGCCATCTCGACTTTCAGGGTTTCGGCGTCGCTCGTGGGGTCTACTTTTCCCGCGACGTGGGCAACCTCCTCGTTGGAGAAAGAGCGTAGGACCTCACAGACTGCGTCACAGTCACGGATATGCCCCAGGAACTGATTGCCTAGACCCTCGCCGTGACTGGCTCCTTCCACCAAGCCTGCAATGTCCACGAAATCCACGTACGCCGGCACCAGAGTTTCCGGTCGCACAATTTCACCTACTCGTGCCAGCCGGGTGTCGGGTACAGGGACTTTACCAACGTTGGGGTCGATGGTAGTGAAAGGGTAGGCGGCCGTTTCCACCGATTGCCGGGTCAGGGCGCTGAAAAGGGTGGATTTCCCAGCGTTGGGGAGACCTACTATGCCTATGGAGAGCGCCAACCTAGCCTCCTCATTCTTCGCCCTTGGTATCCTCCCAGGGATTGCCTGGATGATATCGTCCACCACCCGGCTAGTCTACCGATGACCGCCTGGATGACCACCTATGGATTCCGTGGACTGACGCTGTGGCGTGGTGGTATTCAGATGCCTGCTCCATGTGAAGGGCAGCAGTGCTAGAATCAAGGGCATGACAAAGGACAAAAACAACCATGAGACCTTCGGCAAGACCTACCTGTTCTCGGGGTATGCCCGTCTGCCCCAGAATGTTTCGCATCAGTCCCTCTACAAGAAGGTGGGAGTCATACTGGAAGTGGATGAGACCGGGGTGATTGTGGGGTGTTCTTCCACCCTGGTGACGGATGTGTCCAGGGACTTCCTCTCTCGACTACTTCGGGGAAACTCGGTGCTGGAGGATAGGGAGCGTATGGAACTGCTTATCAAAGACAGATACAGGGGCCATTCGCAAGGAGCTTTGATCTTCGCTCTACACAAAGTGTTGGATGCCGTGGATGAGTCTCCGTTGGTGGAAACACATTCAACCGGCAGCTAGTCTGAACAGCTGAGAGCTGGAGTCGGATCCAGGGTAAACTGACTTGCAAGAAGCATTGTGAAGTGCCATCATTACTTCGCTGCATCCATAGCTTGCGGAGGGCACCAAACCTGAACTCTGTGCGACGGCTGTGAATCCCCAGCACATGCTGATCCTTGCGTGTGTGTGGGGGGTTCGTGTTTCTGGGGTAGGATAACGGAGGCAGGGAGGATGTGGAGGCGTAGATGGCAGGAGCTCTTGAGGGCCTAAAGGTAGTGGACTTGTCCAGGGTCCTGGCCGGACCCGTCTGCACCATGATGCTGGGGGATCTAGGCGCAGATGTGATCAAGGTGGAGAGACCCGGATCAGGCGATGAGACCCGAGCCTGGGGACCGCCCTACGCTGAGACGGAGTCCGCATATTACCTGTGCGCGAACCGCAACAAGCGCAGTATCTGCTTGAATCTCAAAGAGGATAGAGGCAAGGAGATCGTCAAGAAACTGGTTGCGGACGCGGACGTTCTTGTGGAGAATTTCAAGACAGGAACCATGGCCAAGATGGGCCTGTCCTATGAGGATCTACGCAAGATCAACCCTCGGTTGGTCTACTGTTCCATAACCGGTTACGGGCAGACGGGACCGGACAAGGAACAGCCTGGCTATGATTTTGCCGTGCAGGGTCGGGGTGGAATCATGAGCATCACCGGTGAGGTGGAGGGCTCGCCCATGAAAGTAGGGTTGGCAATAGTGGACGTGACGGCGGCCATGAACGCGACTATCTCCATCCTGGCTGCTCTGCAGGAACGGGAGCGTACAGGCGAGGGGCAGTACTGCGACATCGCGTTGTTGGATTCCCAATTGGGATGGCTGATCAACAGAGCCAGCAACTATCTTATCAGTGGCGCGGAGCCCAAGAGGTACGGTAACGGCCATCCCAACATCTGCCCTTACGATGCGATGAAGGCGAGTGACCGGTGGTTCAATCTTACTGTGGGGAATGATGCGCAGTTTCGCCACGTGTGTGAAGTCATAGGGGCAGATGAGCTTGCGTCAGATCCTCGTTTTACCATGAACCCCGATCGGGTGGAGAACCGGGAGGAACTGTTGAGATTATTGGGCTCCTACTTTAGCCGGAAGACGGCAGAGGAGTGGTTGGAGCTCTTCCGCGGGGAGAAGATAGCCTGTGCCCCCATCAACACCATTCCCGAGGTCATGGCGGATCCGCAGGTGGCGGCGCGGGAGATGGTGGTGGACATGCCTCACCCCACTGCGGGATCAGTGAAATTGGTGGGCAGCCCGTTGAAGTTGAGCAACAGTCCGGCAGAGTATAAGCGGCATCCGCCTCTGCTCGGTGAACATACTGAGGAAGTCCTGAAGGAGATGGGCTTCGGGAGCAGGGATATTGATGTCTTGAGGGAGGAGGGAGTCGTCTAGTCAGAAGATTTGGTGGGATAACCTTTCCAAGGAGGAGAAGAGAAGATGGAATTCAGGTTTAACACAGAGCAGGAGCTGTTTCGCAAGTCGGTCCGGGAGTGGGCCACCAAGAACCTGGAGCCCCGGGCCCGGCAGATCGACGCGGAGGAGAACGGCGTTCCGGACGACCTGGTCCAGCAGATGGTGGATCTGGGCATCTTCGGGCTGACCGTCCCCGAGGAGTATGGGGGATGTGCCGTACCGGGCGAAGAGTTGATGTACTCCATGATCGCCGTGCAGGAGATCGCAAAGGCTGATCTGTCTATGTCCGTCCCGGTCTATGCGCTTTTGACGATCGGGTGGTCATACATCGTCAACAAGTTTGGAACAGACCAGTTGAAGGAAGAAGTCTTGACGGCCGCCGCCAAGGGCGAGGCATTCGTGGGGATCAATACTACTGAGCCGGGTGGCGGGTCTGACCTGGCCCGCATCAAGACGACCGCCCTGAAGAATGGTGACAAGTACATCCTTAACGGCGAGAAGGCCTATGTCTCTGGACCCAAGGAATGTATGAAACTTGGTGCGCCCAGTGGCCACTGTTCGTTGGTGGTGACTGATCCAGAGAAGTCGTACAAAGGTCTTACCTTCATGTACATTCCGGCCCACTTGGACGGCATTACCTGGTCCGTCTATGAGGACATGGGTCGTATGGGTCTGTCCACCGGCGGTTGGGTCTACAAGGACGTGGAGATCCCCGAATACTGTCTCCTGGGACAGGAGAACCGCGGGTTCTATCATGTGATGGAAGGCTTCAACGCCGCTCGTGTGTTGGTTGCGGCAGCGTGCCTCGGTGGAGCGGAGAGAGCTCTGGAAATCAGCGCGGAGTACAATTCCCAACGTACTACCTTTGGGAAACCGCTCATCAAGAATGAGGGCATCTCTTTTGAGATGGTCAATGACTGGATGCAGCTGGATATGCTCAAGCTCAATCTCCAGCGAGGAGCCTGGATGATCGGAACTGAGAGTCAGGAACCCGGCACCTTCTCGCACAAGGACATAAACAAAGTCATCGCCACCTGCAAGTGCCTGTCCCCGCCCCTGGCGCACGAAGCAGCCCGTCACGGCATGGTGTATCACGGTGCGTTCGGTTTCACCAAGGAGACCCCCCTGGAGATGATGCTCCGCGGCGTGATGTCTTACGAAGTGGGTGCAGAGGGTGGACTGAACATCATGCGTGGGATTATCGCCCGGGATCTGTGGGGCGAAGTCGCCAACCCGTTCAAGGAATAGCGGCCGAGTATTATGGAGAAGGTTGATTGCATTATTGTAGGAGGAGGGCTGGCCGGACTTTCGGCCGCCTACGGCCTGGCCTCGGAAGGGGTTGAGGTACTGGTTATTGAGCGCGGGGACTACTCCGGGGCGAAGAACGTCACCGGAGGCCGGCTCTATGTCAGTCCCATCGCAGAGATATATCCGGAGCTGTGGGAAGAGGCTCCCTTGGAGCGCAGAGTGACCAGAGAGCTACTCACCTTCATGGCTGAGGGCTCTCACACCACCGTGGAAGTGGCGGCGGACCGGTTTAGAACCGGTCCGCCGCGCTCTCACACGGTTCTCCGAGCCAAGTTGGACCAGTGGTTGGCGGACAAGGTGATGGAGAAGGGCGGCATGGTCATCACCAAGAACCGCGTGGATAGCATCTTGAAGGATGGAGACCGCGTGGTTGGCATCAGCGCCGGAGGGGATGAGATCGGGGCGGACGTCACGATCATCTCGGAAGGCGCCTTGGGACTGTTGTCCACTGAGGCGGGACTGCGTGCAGAACCGGTGGCCAAGGACCACGCTGTGGGTTTCAAGGAGATCATTGAGCTACCCGCGGAGACCATCCAGGACCGCTGGCATCTGAATGAGGGTGAGGGAGCCGCTCAGTTGTTCTTGGGTTCCGTTACGAACGGGCTCATGGGAGGTGGATTCCTCTATACAAATCAGGATTCCATCTCCTTGGGCGTGGTCGTGGGCATAGACGCGCTTCGCTGGAATCCGCAGCAAAAGGAGTCATACAAACTTCTGGACGAGTTCAAGGAACTCCCTCAGATCAAACCGCTCCTGGCAGGCGGTGAGACGGTGGAGTACTCAGCGCACACCATTCCCGAGGGCGGGGTGCGTAAGGTGCCGCCCCTCTCAGGCGACGGCTACCTGCTGGCCGGTGATGCGGCCGGTCTGGCCCTCAATGCTCTGGTGACGGTCAGGGGTATGGATTTTGCCATCGCCTCCGGCTATCATGCGGCGCGAACGGTGTTGAGTGCTCGTGAGAGGGAGGACTTCAGCACAACCACTTTGTCTGGGTATGATCAGGCGCTGGGTGAGAGCTTCGTTCTGAAGGAGATGGAGAAGTCCCAATACATCCCAGAGATCATGGAGAATCCCAGATTGTACGGACACTATCCACAGGCGGTGAACGCCCTCATGGAGGATATCTTCACCGTTAGGGAAGAGCCGGGCAAGAAGCTGTCAAGCAAGGTGACGTCCGCTGTGCGGCGAGACTTCTTGAGCATGCGGACGGTGATGGAGATGTTTGGCATGCGTAGGGTCTAGTCCGTGGCCGGCCTGCGGGGTCATCTGTGAGGGGAGATGCATTGAATATTGAAGCCAAGCTAGGTCTTGATGTCTTCAAGATAGATGAGGAGAGTCACATCAAGATCGACAATGAGGTATGTAGCACTGTATGCACAACCAAGTCCTGCCAGTGGGTTTGTCCGGCTAATCTCTACGAGATAGATGATCAAGGGAACAACACGGTCAACCACGAGGGGTGTCTCGAATGCGGGACGTGTCTGATGGCCTGTGATCATGATGCTCTGGAGTGGAGTTATCCGCAGGGCGGTTTCGGGGTGCAGTATCGGCTGGGATAGGAGGTAGATCGGCTTGAACATAGTTGTCTGCGTGAAAACCAATCCTGATCTGGAGATGGTTCGGATCAAGAATAGGGAACCGGTATTGGATGCCGTTCCCTACAAGGTTGGAGACTTGGAGAAGAACGCGCTGGAAGCGGCGGTGCAGCTTCGGGAAGAGGCCGGAGAGGGCAAGGTCACCATACTCGCCGTCGGGGAAGGCGACCGCAAGATTAAGGAGACGCTGAAAGAAGCTCTGGCCATGGGCGCAGACGAGGCAGTCATCATTGCTGACTCTTCCTGCGAGGCCACGGACCAGGCGGGGATTGCCGCAGCGCTCGCTGCCGCTGTGGAGAAGATGGATGAAGTGGATCTGGTGTTGTTCGGGGAAGGCTCGTCGGATAATTACACCGGACAGGTGGGGCCTCGTGTGGCAGAGAGGCTTGGATGGCCTCAGATCGGCTTTGCGCGTGCGATAGGTATCTCTGGTGATAACTTGAGGGCAGAACGTCGCATGGAGGACGAGGTAGAGGTTTTTGAAGCCCCCGGCCCTCTGGTGGTGACCGTTGTAAGCGAGATCAACGAACCTCGCATCCCGTCTCTCATGAACATCATGAAAGCTGGCAAGAAGCCGGTCATGGAGTGGGGGCTGGATGATTTGGGACTGGCGTCTGATGATTTGGCGGCGCAGAAGCAGATCCTCTCCAATCTGGCTGAAGAGCAAGACCGTAAGAACATTATCCTTGAAGGTGATATCGCCGATCAGGCGGGAGAGCTGATCAATGCGCTCACCAAGGAAGGGGTGCTGGGAAGATAGTTATGGCGGATATCCTCGTATATTCAGACAAACCGGGCGTAGCCCTGGAGTTGGCCTCCAAGGGTAGGGAGTTGGCAACCGCGTTGGACATGCGTGTCTCGGCAGCCGCTCTGGGTGAGGGAGCTTCGGAGCAGGCGGAGGGTCTCGGTGCCCACGGGGCTGAGCGCGTGTACGTCAGTGAGTCAGAGGCATTCGTGGGATATCCCGCGGATGTAGTGGCAGAGGCCTTAGCTCAGATAGCGCGGGAGAGCGGAGCTACGCGGGTGATCCTGGGATCTACCCGGCGCGGCAAGGATGTTGCGCCTCGCCTGGCTCAGAAGCTGGGTGCCGGTTGTGTCACAGACGTGAGTGACTTGGTGGTGGAAGACGGTGCGTGGGTAGCTTCACGCTATGCTTTCGGCGGCGCTACCGTGGCCAAAGAAATCGCGGCCACCGAGATGCAGGTTTTTGCCGTCATGCCCAAGACCTTCGAGGCGGATGACTCACAACCCGGGGCTGGAGAAGTGGTAACCCCCGCCCTGAGTCTGGAGCCTTCTGCGGTGCGTCTTGTGGATCGGCGTCCGCGGGAAGGTGAGGTTGTCAACTTGGCGGAGGCTGAGCGCATCGTTGGGCTGGGCCGAGGCTTCCAGGCAAGGGAAGATGTGGCTGCGGGCGAGAAACTGGCCTACGCCCTGGAGGCGGAGTTGGCCTGCACCAAGGGTCTGGCTGACTTCCAGTGGATGGCTGAAGAGAGAGTGATAGGTCTCTCCGGCGCCAAGACGAGTCCGGACGTATACATAGCCTTGGGGATCTCAGGTCAAATCCAGCACGTGGTGGGGGTCATGGGTGCCAAGATCATCGTGGCGGTGAACACAGACAAAGACGCCCCCATATTCAAGTTGGCAGACTATGGGATAGTGGGTGATCTGTACGAGGTCATTCCTGCGTTGCTGGAGAAGATAGGCTAGCCGGAGGCGGTGGCCTGGGAACTCTCACATGAGTTCCCAGGCCCTTCTCCTATTTGTGCTTCTGTTTGCGTGTCTTCCAGCGGGCGATGAGTATGCTGAATTCGTAAAGCACGTACAATGGTGCCATCATCATGAGCATGCTGACTGGATCCTGACTCGGGGTGAATACCATTGCCACCACGGCTATGGCGAGGACCGCGTACTTGCGCACGGATTTGAGCATGACATCGTCCACCACCCCCATACCGGACAGCAGGAGCACGACTGCCGGCATCTCAAACACCGTTCCAAAGCCTAAGAGAAAAAGGATCACAAAGCTTATGTACTCGTTGGCCCGGAGCTGTTGCAGGAAGATGTCTCCTCCGTAGCCGACCAGGAACTCCAGGCCTACGGGCAGCACCAAGAAGTAACCAAAAGCGACACCGGCGGCGAAGAGCAGGAAGGTAAGCGCCACATAGGGAAGGACGGCCTTCTTCTCTGTTTCAAACAACGCTGGCATGATGTAGGCCCATATCTGCCAAAGGATCACGGGCAGGGCCAACATGAAACCTGCGTAAGCCGACACCTTGATGACTGTTAGAAAGGGTTCCGTGGGACTGAAAGTGACCAGCTGCGTACTTACGCCTTCAATGTTGCGCAAAGGCCGCTTGATTAGAGAGAATACCCAATCCTGCGCTATGAAAGCGGCAACCATTCCTATGACCAGCGCCACTACCGCGACGATGATCCGGCGCCGGAGTTCACCAAGGTGGTCCACCAGACTCAGGTTATCTCGACTGCTCGCCTCTTGACTGCTCGTCTCTTTGCCGCTCGTCTCTTTGCCGCTCGGCTTCTCTTGCTCCATGGTCCTCTCGAATGTAGTTCCGTATCAGGCAACCCAGCTAGTATAGGATACCTGGAGCAATCAAGTCATGAATGATCACACGAGTGGCTACAAGCAGCCTGTGAAAACTGTTGCAACCTCCAGGTTCATTTGCTATTGTCATCGCCGTTGTGACTGGAAGCAAAGACCACTAAACGTAGCGAGGGGACACATTGATCAGTCCCAGCGTTGATCTACTCATCCAGTTCGGTGTGATGTTCGCCGTAGGTGCCGGAATGGGCCTAGCGCTTATGTTCATTTCTCACGTCCTGGCTCCGGGTAGCGTCAACCCCAATAAGTCAATCGCTTACGAGTGCGGTGTCCTCCCAACAGAGGATGCGCGGAAGCCTTGGAACGTGCACTTCTACCTGGTAGGCGTGCTCTTTGTGATATTTGATCTGGAAGCTGTGTTTATGTATCCCTGGGCCGTGGCCCTGAGGGAAGTAGGGTCTGTGGCACTGGGAGGCATGTTCTTCTTCATTTTCCTGCTGCTTGTTGGCTTCTTCTATGAATGGAAGAAGGGAGTCCTGAGATGGGAGTAGCAGATGGCGTGCCAGGAGTCGTTCCGGCCAACCTGGAGAAGCTTCTTGGTTTTGGTCGCAGTTTCTCTTTCTGGCCCCTGCTGTTCGGGCTGGCCTGTTGCTCCATTGAGATGATGGCCACTGCTGGTCCGCGCTATGATCTGTCTCGATTCGGGATGGAAGCCATGAGGGCCTCACCCCGTCAGGCGGACGGAATGATTGTACCGGGGTGGTGCACCGTGAAGATGGCTCCCCGGGTAGTCCGTCTGTATGAACAGATACCGGACCCGAAATGGGTTCTTGCCATGGGCTCTTGTGCCATATCCGGCAACATCTGGAATACCTACCATGTGGTGCAGGGGATTGATGCCTTGATCCCGGTGGACGTGTATGTCCCGGGGTGTCCTCCCCGTCCTGAGGCTCTCTGGGACGGGTTGGAGATGCTGAGGGAGCGTATTAAGCAGAGTCGCCATGCTTATGACGGTTTGCAGCGCATTCCGGCGAGAGAAATCGTAGGAGAGTAGCATGGGAGCTAACGGAGAGAACATAGAAATCCCTGGCGCCGTGAAGACTGTATTCGCGAAACTTGAGGAAGAATTCGGAGAACGGCTCCTGGATTCCTCTCTCTTTCGTGGCGAACTTACCTTTGTTATCGCGCCTGGGGATTACTTGGACATCCTCACCTTCTGCAAGGAGTCAGAAGACCTGAAGTTCGACCGGCTCGACTGCTTGATGGGCAATCACTTCCCGGAGCGAGAGGACAAGCCTTTCCAGGTACTTGTTCATCTGGTTTCTCAGCCCAACAACACCCGGCTTCGCCTGAAAGTGCTTCTTGCTGAGGGAGAGAAGCTCCCAACCCTCTCAGGTCTGTGGCGCTCTGCGGACTGGGATGAGAGGGAAACCTGGGAGATGTATGGCATTGAATTCGACGGTCACCCTGATCTTCGCCGTTTGCTAACTGTTTCGGATCTGGAGGGGTTCCCGCTGCGCAAGGACTTTCCGTTGGAGGGAACCGTCGGAGGGCGTGTCCGCACCAACTTGAAAGGAAAGATCTAGATGGCTGCGTCTACGCACGACAACCCTGACGTTTCTATCGAGAAGCCTCGTCCCACCCTGGAAGAACTCAAAGAGAGGAAGCGGAAGAGTCGCCAGCCGGTGGGGGGATGCCGGGAGACCATCACTGTCAGCATGGGGCCTCAACATCCCTCCACGCACGGAGTTTTCCGGGCGGAGTTGGACCTGGATGGAGAGATCATCGTCAATGCTCGGCCGGAGATAGGGAATCTGCACCGCGGTGTGGAGAAGTTGGCTGAGTACAGGACGTACCATCAGTTCATCCCGGTGACGGATCGCCTGGACTACATCTCCAGCTTCGCCATGAATCACGCATACTGTGAAGCGGTGGAGAAACTCATGGGTGTGGAGGTCCCGCCTCGCGCCCGCTATATCAGGACACTAGCCCACGAACTTACGCGCATAGCCAACCACCTGTTGTGGTTGGGCGTCCACGTGATGGATTTGGGCGCTCAGACATTCTTTCTCATCACGTTCCGTGATCGAGAGTACATTTTGGACTTGTTTGAGATGCTGTGTGGCGCCCGCCTGACTCACTCCTATGCAAGGATAGGAGGTGTATCCAAGGATCTTCCAGAGGACTTTGACCGCCGTTGCCGCGAGGTAGTGGATTTCATGCCCAAGAGGCTGGTTGAGTACGAGAATCTGATCAAGTCAAACCGGATATTCCTCAAACGGACAGTGGGCGTAGGCATTTTTACTTCTGAGGACTGCGCTACCTGGCGCATTACCGGGCCGTCGCTGAGGGCGGCTGGCGTGGAGCGGGATTTGCGCAAGGATGAGCCCTATGCGGCCTACGATGAGGTGGATTTTGAGGTAGCGGTGGAGTACAACGCAGATGTGTATGATCGCTTCTTGGTGCGCATGAAGGAGGTCCGTGAATCCTGCAGTATCGTCCGCCAGTGCCTGGACAAGATGCCGGAGGGTGAATACCTGGCTCGGGATGCGGCTCATGTGCTGCCTCTCAAGAAGAATGTGATGTCGGATGCTGCGTCGATGGTTCAGGACTTTGTGCACGTATTTCACGGACCCCGTATCCCGGAGGGTGAAGTCTATAGAGCGGTGGAAGTCCCGAAAGGGGAGATGGGTGTTTATATCTCTTCAGACGGAGGCCCTAAGCCTCAGCGGCTACACCTGGCTACCCCCACGTTCTATCATTGCCAAGCTGTCCCCCCGCTGTTCGAGGGTGAGACACTTGCGGATTCGGTGGGCATCTTCGGTAGTGTAGACGTTGTGCTGGGAGATAGTGACCGATGATTGAATTTGTCTTCCTGGTGGTCAAAGCCGTGCTGTTCCTCGCCGTTGGTGTGGGCATGGTCCCATTCCTCATCTACTTTGAGCGCAAGTTTGCGGGATTTTTCCAGACTCGCGTAGGTCCGACCTACGCGGGACCTGGAGGTGTGCTGCAGTCTTTCGGAGACATGGCCAAACTCCTCAGTAAGGAGGATCTAACTCCCGCTTGGGCCGACGGCCCAATCTTCCGCCTGGCTCCATACATACTCTTCGTCCCGCCGTTTATTGCGATGACCCTGATTCCGTTCGGCCCGATGGGTGTGGACATATTCGGGTACAAGGTAGATATGGTCATCGCCAACTTCGATGCGGGTCTCATTATGTTTTTGGCGCTGAGTTCCATAGCCGTCTATGGGGTAGTTCTTGGGGGATGGTCCTCCAACAATCGTTGGTCCCTTCTGGGCAGCCTGCGCTCGGGTGCGCAGATGATCTCTTATGAAATTGCAATGGGGTTGTCTTTGGTGGGGATGATTATTATGGCGGGCTCCCTGAGTCTGGTGGATATTGTGAACCAGCAAGCGGGTAACTTCTGGGATTGGTTCTGGCTGCCGCAGTTGGTCGGTTTCACCATCTTCTTCGTGTCGGCCATCGCAGAGCTGAACCGCGGCCCCTTTGATCTGCCAGAGGCCGAGCAGGAGCTGGTTGCCGGCTACATGACGGAGTACACGGGCATGCGCTGGGGCATGTACATGATGGGTGAGTACGTGAGCATGGTCGTGGTCTCCGCCATCATTGCTACCCTTTATCTGGGGGGATGGAGGGCGCCTCTGGAGGTTCTGGGCTTCATACCGGGCTTCATCTGGCTTATCGGCAAGGTGCTGGCCATCATATTCCTCCTCATGTGGATACGATGGACGGTTCCTCGGTATCGTTATAACCAGCTTATGGACATCGGCTGGAAAGTATTTCTGCCACTGGCCCTGGTGAATCTTGTTGCCACCGCTGTGATTGTGAGTGTGATTTAGCATGGGCTTGAAGAAGATCATAGAAAAGGCGACGTTTGTAGATATCATCAAGGGCCTGTCCGTCACGGGGAAGTACTTCGTATCTAGCAAGGTCACGGTGGAGTACCCCAAGGAGAAGCTGGTGGTTCGTCCGCGTTATCGGGGGATGCACGCTCTACTCAGTAATCCGGAGACAGGGGAGATCAACTGTGATGGTTGCCAGCTGTGTGCCACCATTTGCCCATCGGAATGCATAGACATTCAGACCTCAGAGGGGACGGACGGCCGCAAGCAGGTGGACTATTTCAATCTGGATCTGGGACGGTGCGTGTTTTGCGGTTTCTGTGAAGAAGTGTGTCCGCGGGCTGCCATCATCATGACGCCCGTATACGAGTTGGCAACGTATGACAAAGACGACTTTGCTCTGACCAAGGAGAAGTTGTTGGCCAACCAAGATAACGCCCACAAAGAGCTTCGCGGCCGGTAGGAGGAGACGATGGTCGAGAAGACACTGTTCATCATCTTTGCAGCTCTGGCGATAGGCGGTGCGCTGGGGGTAATAACGCGGAAGAACATAGTACACGCCCTGATCCTGCTGATCTTCACGTTCCTCAACGTGGCCGCGATATTCATTCTCACTGAGGCTTTCTTTCTCGCGGTTCTGCAGGTGTTGGTGTACGCCGGGGCTATCATGGTTCTGTTCACATTCGTGATCATGTTCCTGAACCTGAGGGAATTTGCGGAGATGGAGCAGCTGCATCCTACGCAGAAATGGGCGGCGTTGATATTGGCTCCCATTATGTTGGCGGAATTCGTCTACGTCTTCGTGAGTGCGTCCTTCTCGTCTGTCGGCGGTGACTGGACTCCGGAAGCCATAGCATCGGCCGGTGGGAACGTGAAGGCCATGGGAATCACTCTGTTCAATGACATGCTGCTACCCTTTGAGGTTGCGGGTCTGATGCTGCTGGCCGCCATGGTGGGGGCCATAGTGCTGGGACGGAAGGAAGAGGAAGAGTGTGTCTCACTTGGTAGCTGGGACTCCGCTGGGCAACAGGCTGAACGCAATGTGCTTGAGCAGGAGGTCTGAGCATGCAGATACCCATTGAATGGTACCTGGTTCTTTCCAGCTTCCTGTTGGTGATCGGCATGGCAGGCATTCTCAGCAGACGGAATCTATTCATAGTCCTCTTCTCCATAGAACTCATGATGAACGCTGTCAACATCAACTTAGTCGCCTTCAGCCGGTTGCATGAGAACCTGATAGGCCAGAATTTCGTGATGTTCACGCTGGCTGTGGCTGCTGCGGAGGCCGCTGTCGGCTTGGCCATCGTTATCTCGCTGTTTAGGAATCGTAAGTCGCTGATGGTTGATCTATTCGACCACATGAAGGGATAGGTTCAGCATGGAGACTTATGTCTGGTTGATACCGACCCTGCCTCTGGTCGCGTTTCTGGTGACCATCCTCGTGGGAAGGTGGTACATCAAGGATTCGGCGCATTGGCTTCCCATAGCGGCCATGGCCGGTTCATTCGGTCTCTCCGTCAAGGCTTGGCTGGATATTCGGGGAGCGGAAGAGCCCTTCGTCATGGAGTTGTGGCGCTGGATATCAGTAGGCAAGTTCCAGGTTCCAATCGGCCTTCAGGTAGATCAGCTGTCTGCGGTTATGTTGCTTGTCGTTACCGGCGTGGGTTTCTTGATCTTTGTGTACTCCAAGGGCTACATGCACGGCGACACCGGCTACTATCGTTTCTACGCTTACCTGAGTCTCTTCGCCTTCAGCATGCTCATGCTGGTGTTGGCGAACAACTACCTCCTTCTCTACCTTGGTTGGGAGGCTGTGGGGCTTTGCTCCTACTACTTGATCGGCTTTTTCTATCACAAGAAGTCCGCCGCCTCCGCGGGCAAGAAGGCTTTCATCATCAATCGCGTGGGTGACTTTGGCTTCGGCTTGGGCGTGATGCTGATCTTTGTCACTTTGGGCACTCTGAATTACACAGAAGTCTTTCATTCGGTGGAGGGTGGAGCCTTGAGTGAAGGGATGGCCGTTGCCATCGCCCTCCTGCTCTTCATGGGGGCGATGGGAAAGTCGGCCCAGTTTCCGCTCCATGTATGGTTGCCGGATGCCATGGAGGGTCCCACTCCAGTGTCCGCCCTGATTCATGCTGCCACCATGGTCACGGCAGGAGTGTACATGGTGGCCCGGAGCTCGGTTATTTTCGCCAGCGCGCCCACAGCCATGTTGGTGGTCGGTGTGATTGGTGCGTTTACTGCTATTTTCGCTGCCAGTATCGGCATCGCTCAAAACGACATCAAGCGGGTGATGGCCTATTCAACGGTGTCCCAGTTGGGCTATATGTTCATGGCTCTTGGTGTGGGGGCCTGGGTGGCGGCCATCTTCCACTTGGTCACACATGCTTTCTTCAAGGCACTACTGTTCCTGGGGTCCGGTTCAGTGATACACGCTGTCTCTGGTGAGCAGGACATGAGGAAGATGGGGGGTCTGCGGAGCAAGATCCCGTACACGTACTGGACGCTGGTGGCGGCGGCTTTGGCGCTCTCCGGCATAGTTCCCTTTGCGGGATTCTGGTCTAAGGACGAGATACTGGGTATGAACTTCAAGGGCGGCGCCTACATCCTCTGGTTCATAGGCCTGGTTGCCGCTTTCATTACGGCTTTCTATACGTTCAGGTTGATCTTCATGACCTTCTGGGGAGAGTCGCGCATGGACCCGGAAGTGGAGAAGCACGTGCATGAGAGCCCCTGGTCAATGGTGGTGCCACTGGTGGTCCTGGGCGTACTCTCGGTGATTGGTGGATTCCTTGGTTTCCCGCCGGAGAGGGGAGTTTTCCACAAGTTCCTGGAGCCGGTGTTTGAGCCCGCCAACAGGATACTCGGTGTGGAGCATCACGCCTTTGGGGCCTTGGATCTAACTTTGATGGCGGTGTCAGTCGTGGTCGCCTTGGCCGGAATCATGACTGCCTACTGGTTCTACGTACTGCGCCCGGATGACCTTCCCAGGCGTGCGGGAGAGGCCGCTGGGCCCCTTTACCGGGCCATATTTAACAAGTGGTACGTTGACGAGATCTATGATGCCACCTTCGTCCGCCTGACTGTGGATGGCTCGCGCTGGCTGTACAAGAACGTCGATCTCGCAGTTATTGATGGTGCAGTGAACGGTATAGCGCGCCTGTGGGACGTGGCGGCCCGTGTGGTGCGGCCGCTGCAGACCGGCCGGGTGCAGAACTACGCCTTTGCTATGCTCCTGGGGGCATTTGTCATCATCACTGCGGTTGTAATCTTCTAGGGCGCCTACTAGGGAGGTTCCACTTTGGATTTGGGATTCGCCGAACAGATAGGTTTCCGGGCGCTCACGTTGCTCACGTTCTTGCCTACCATAGGTGCTCTCATCATGCTCGTGTTCATGCGAGGGCGCCCCAACGCTTACAAGACCACTGCGTTGGTTACGAGTCTGGCCGCATTCGCGCTCAGCGTCTTCATGATATTCAATTTCGACACAAGTACTGCGGCCTTCCAGTTCCAGGAGAACTTCTCGTGGATTGAGAGTTATGGGATCACTTACCACCTGGGAGTGGACGGTATCTCCATGCTCCTGATCACGCTGACCACCTTCCTCTCGGTGATCGCAATAGTGGGTTCCTGGAACTACGTGGATGATAGGGAGATTGGTTTCTTCATCAGTCTGCTTTTGCTGGAGACAGGCATGCTGGGTGTCTTCGGCGCAATGGACTTGTTCTTGTTCTACGTGTTCTGGGAGATCCAGCTCATTCCCATGTATTTCCTCATTGGCGTGTGGGGAGGAGGCCGGCGCATATACTCCGCCGTCAAGTTCTTCCTGTATACGTTCACTGGCTCTGTGCTGATGCTGGTCTCTATACTTGCTATTGTCTGGTGGTTTGCAGAGCAGAACGGTGCACCCACCTTCGATATTCAAACTCTACAGGCGGCTGGCTTTCCTCCCGGTTTGCAGTTCTGGGCCTTCATGGGCTTCTTCGTGGCTTTCGCCATCAAGGTCCCCATGTTTCCAGTACACACCTGGCTGCCGGACGCGCATGTTGATGCTCCCACAGCGGGGTCGGTGATTCTGGCCGGCGTCCTCCTGAAGATGGGCGTCTACGGCATGATCCGTTTCTGTGTGGGCTTCTTCCCTGAGGTGACGGTGAAGGCCATACCCTGGGTGATGGTCTTGTCTGTGATCGGAATCATCTATGGGGCGGCGATGTCCCTGATCCAGTCAGACATGAAGCGGTTGGTGGCGTACTCGTCCGTTAGCCACATGGGTTTCATCACCATGGGACTATTCGCCTTCAATCTGCAGGGTGTGGAGGGGTCGGTTCTCCAGATGGTCAACCACGGCATTCTGACCGGCGCCTTATTCCAGATGGTGGGTTTCTTCTATGAGCGCTCCCACACTCGGGAGATCAAGGACTATGGTGGTGTGGCCCGTCCGCTCCCGGTGGCGGCTGCTTTCTTCAGTCTGTTTGTACTGGGCAGCCTGGGACTCCCCGGGTTGAACGGGTTCGTGGGTGAGTTCTTGATTCTGGTGGGCGTGTTCCAGTATGCCAAGGTATTTGCAGTGCTGGCATGTGTGGGGATCATCCTGGGTGCCGCTTATCTGCTGTGGATGTATCAGCGCACTATGTTCCAAGACCTTACGAACAAGAAATGGCTGAGCTACAAAGACCTCAATCTGCGGGAGATCGTGACTCTGGCTCCGTTGGCGATTATGGCCATCTGGATTGGCGTATGGCCGGAGCCCTTCCTGAACATGCTCCACGCGCCGGCGGAGAACATCATCGCTCAAGTGCAGCCTTATATGGCTCAACAGGATTCGGTCTTCCACATGGCGAGTACGTTCTTGGGAGGATTCTAGATGCCTGACTTCACAGCGCCTACCCCGGAGATGATAGTTGTTCTGCCTGAGCTTCTATTGGTCGCCGCGGTATTTCTTATTCTCCTGGTAGACCCCTTCACAGGCCGGGACAGAACGGCTGTGGTGGCCATCGCGCTCTCTGGTCTTCTGGCCTCGGGCGTCGCCGCTGTTGCCTTGTCCGGGCAGGAGATAGTGTCATTTGGCGGGATGGTTGCCCTGGACGGCTATGCTGTGTTTTTCAAGGTGCTCTTCGCGGCCGCCGGGGTCCTGACCGTACTCATGTCACCCAAGTACTTGGAGGCGCACGGAAGGCACATCGGGGAGTATTACGCGCTTCTTGTGCTGGCCATAGTGGGTATGGATCTCATGGCTGCGGCCCGTGATCTGATTGCTTTCTACGTCGCTCTGGAACTCATGGCCATCAGCAGCTATCTCCTGGCGGGCTTTTTCCGCAATCACGTGCGTTCAAGCGAAGCTGCCTTGAAGTACTTCATCACCGGTGCTCTTGCCTCTGCCCTCACCCTTTACGGCATCTCACTTGTGTATGGGATGACGGGCGCTACCAACTACTATCAGGTTGGACAGGGTCTCTTGGGTGATCCCAGTTCCGTGGTGTTGGCTTTGGCGACGGCTTTGATCGTGATAGGGATGGGCTTCAAGGTGTCAGTTGCCCCCTTCCATATGTGGACGCCAGACGTATACCAGGGTGCGCCCACACCGATTGCTGGTTTCTTCTCCGTTGGCCCCAAAGCCGCCGGTTTTTCGGCGATAGTCATGGTATTGATGACGGTGCTGGAGGCCTCGCAAGAGACATGGAGCGTCCTTCTTATTTTTCTTTCTTTGCTTACCATGGCCACCGGTACACTGATGGCCCTGGTGCAGAAGAATGTCAAGCGCATGCTGGCTTATTCCTCCATCGCTCACGTGGGTTATCTGTTGGCCGGCCTTGCCGCCATGGGAAGAGCCGGCGACTCAGAGGCGGGTCAGTCGGTGCTCTTGTATTTGGCAGCCTATACCTTCATGAATTTGGGTGCTTTCGGTATTCTCGCTTATTTGAAATCCTGCAATGCTGCCGACTTTGATTACAGCTTGGAGAGTATGGCCGGGTTGGGAAGACGCTCTGCGCCGGCCGCCATACTCATGACCCTTTTCATGTTCTCCTTGACGGGTATGCCGGGAACGGCGGGCTTCATAGGGAAGTTCTACTTGTTCACTGCGGTGGTGCGGGCTGATCTCACTTGGCTGGCGGTGATCGCCGTGCTCTTCAGTGCTGTGTCCGCCTACTATTATCTGCGGATCATCGTATACATGTTCTTCCGAGAAACTGATAGGGAACTGTCCGCAGAGGGCACTCCAGTCGGTGCCATGGCTGCGGCTCTATGGGCCAGTGCAGTCTGCGTGGTGCTCATTGGACTATTCCCCTCGGCCATATGGGATGCGGCCGTCCACGCCTTGACCGGGTTCGCCCTGTAGTCTAGAGGCATAGGGAGGCGCCCCCCCGCCGGGGGTCGCCTCCACCCTTGAACTCTGTCCGTCCGTGATCGTATCTCCCTTGAGCCACTTGGGTGCCCCCAAAGTACAGGTCAGGAGACGGCCAGCGATTGACGGGATAACCCTCCTTTTCTAGACATGCAGCTACTGCCTCCACATGATCTGGTTCAAGGTGAACCACGCCGCGTTCCAGATGGAGGCGGGGCTGATCTACTGCGGCCTGAGGATCCATCCCCATATCCAACATGTTCACCAACACCTGCACTATGGCGGAGCGGAGGCGCTCACTTCCGGCGCTTCCCAAGGAAATAACTTCTCCCGATGCTTGTTGGGAAGGTTCGGCCCAGGGCCTGTCTCCGCTGCATGCGATGGTGGGGGCCATCATGGATGTGAGTCTTTCACCTGGGGGAAGGGCGAAGAAGCCGTCCGGGTTCAGGTCTTCTTCGCCCATCATGTTGTTCAGCATGATTCCCGTTCCCGGGACTACTATGCCTGAGCCTGACCCGCAAGAAGAGGTTACGGAGACCGCCATCCCTGCAGCATCCACCACTGAGACATGAGTGGTGTTGCCGGGGGAGTGGACGCCGGTGCGGGAGGTGTCTCTCCGGCGCTGAGCTTCTGTCTGCGCAAAAGCCTGGAGCAGGACAAGGGCCCGGTCTGCGGCGGTCATGGGGCCGAGTCCGGCCCCTTGGGAGCCCGCTCGGTCCAGTATGGAAAGAGTGTGGGCTATCAGGGTTCCACCCAGGCTGGGGGGAGGATTTGTCAATATCCCGTGTCCGCGGTAGGTCGTCTGTATGGGTTTTCGGATAACTGGGCGGTAGGCGGCCAGATCTTCTGCTGTCAAGAGACCACCCATATCCTCTATTACCTCCGCCTGCATGTGGGCGAAGCGGCCGGTGGTGAAAGGTTCGGAGCCTTCCTCGCCAAAGGACTGCAAGGTCTCCGCCAACCCACGGATATGAATTTTCTCTCCACGACGGAGAAAATTACCCCGGGGAGCGAAAGCATCACGGGCGGCTGCATGACGAGTGAGAATCCCTTCCAAGATGTCATGGAGATACTCCTGCTGCTCTACCAACGGGACACCTGTATCCGCCGCCCGTACGGCAGGAGCGACCACTTCCGGAAGAGGTAGTCGGCCGTGACGTTTGTGCAGGGTGGCCAAGCCGGAGGGAAGTCCGGGGACGGCGCAGGAAGAGGGACCAACATTGAACAGCTGGGTGTGGGCGCGGAAGGGGACTTCGTAGGGATCCAGCGTCCGGCGAGCCGCATACTCCTTCTGCGGGCGGCCTCGGCCTGGCGCGGTGACGAAGAAATCTATTAGCTCCGATTCACTGTCAGGGTGCCTGACGAGTGCGAAGCCGCCCGCACCCAGACCTGTCAACGCTGCTTCTGCCGCCACCGCCGTGCAGCAGGCGGCAACGGCCGCATCTGCGGCGTTGCCGCCCCGTCGCAGGATCTCCAGTCCGGCCTCTGTGGTGGCGGGGTGTCCTCCCGCGATCACTCCTCCCGCGATCACTTCCTCCGCGCCCACTCCTCCCGCGATCATTCCCCTCTTACCTGTCTCCATATCCGGCTAGTTCCCGGTTTCTTGCGCGCCGGACTGGAGTGCCTCTTCCAAGAGGTCTGCCAGTATGCGCAGATCTTGCAGGGGTAGGTTGGCGGCCGCCGCCCGGTCATAGAGGACTCTTGCCTCTGCCGGGAACTCTTCATCCTCCTCCCAGAGGGTGAAGAGCATGGGGACCAGTGGGAAGGGGTGGAAAAGGATGGAGGCGTCCCCCACCTCGCCTTCTTGTCCTCCTATTCTCAGTCCGGCTTTCCGCAGTGCGTCCGGCCTTGCTCCGAATGTACTGGCGAGCGGTGCCTCTATATCCCTTTGCACAGCCCCAGCATAGAACATGCCGTCCGGGAGCTCCCGGTAGCCGATCCAGTGCCCGTCAGGCCGATTTCCCGGGGCGTCGGAAAGATAGTGCAAGGTGATAAGGCGCCAGGGGAAGAGGCCCAGCGGGGGTGAGGTGGGTTCTTGGAAGCTCAGAGAAGGCCAGGCGAGGGTGGTCATCACTCCCAATGTGGGGACATCAAGGAGGCCTTCTTCCGCTCCCACGCCGGGGCGCCAGACCGTATCTGTGCGGTCCGCAACCTCTTCAGGGTGTAGAGCACGAAGCGCTTCTTCAGCTGCAAGGTAGGTCTCCCGATGTTTTTCCTGGTTCGTTTCCGCCATGTGCACTAATATACACGTTGGAGGTCAGGTCACTGAATTGGAGGATGATGGTGCGGACAAGGAGCCTTGATGATCTTAGAATCTGAATGGGTACTGCCCATCACTTCCCCCGCATTGCATGGGGGGGCTATTCTGGTTCAAGAAGGTGCAATCTTGGAGGTCGGACCCGCTCAAGAGCTGAGGGAGAGGCACCCCGGTGAGGAGGTGACCAACTTTCACCATGCTGTCCTCATGCCCGGGTTTGTTAACGCGCACGTGCACCTGGAGTATTCCTTGTTCCGTGGTCTTCTGGACGACTGCAACTTCGGGGATTGGATGTTGCAGTTCATGAAGAGCAAGCGTCGTCTGGAGAGGAAAGACTACTTGCCTTCCGCCCTTCTTGGGGCGATGGAGTGTGTGAGTTCCGGGATAACTACCATCGCTGACACAGTGTTTGATGACACGGCTACATTGCAGGCGGTTGATACCTTCGGTCTTCGGGCCTATGCGTTTCTAGAGACTTTCGGGATGGATGATCTGAAGATCCATGCCACTCTGGAGCGGTTGGAGGAGCGCCTGGAGAGAATGGAAAGTACGGCCAATGATCGGACGCTCATCGGCATCTCCCCGCACGCGCCCTATACGGTCTCTGGATCTCTATACAGAGCGCTGGCTGGTTTTGCCCGAGAGAGAGGGTTGAAGCTCGCTACGCACTTGGCGGAGTCGCGCGCTGAGGTCACCTTTGTGCGCAACGGTTCGGGGATACTGGCTCATGATTTTCGTGAGCTGGTCGGGTGGGACAATCTCATGTGGATGCCCACTGGAACCAGTCCGGTGAAGTACCTGGAGCAATGGGATGTACTGACTGCTGATACTTTGGCCATCCATTGTGTTCACGTCTCTCCGTCGGACATAGAAGTGTTGAAGAAGCATGACGTTGCGGTGGCTCACTGTCCCAAGTCGAACGCCAAACTGGGTGGTGGCATCGCGCCTATCAGCGACTTTCAAGAAGCCGGTCTCAGAGTGGGGTTGGGCACGGACAGCCTGGCTTCCAACAACATCCTGGATATGTTCGATGAGATGAGGATGTGCATATTCCTTCAACGCGCTCACAAGTCTGATGCGCGGTGCATGTCTGCCCAGCAGGCTCTGGAATTGGCGACCATGGGTGGTGCGCAGGTTTTGGGGATGGAGGAGGATCTGGGCAGTCTGGAGCCGGGCAAGAGGGCGGACGTCATAGCTGTGGACATGGAATACAGCCAGTTTTCGCCCATTGATGATCCGGTTTCCGCCCTCGTATATGGAGCCAATCAGCAGGATGTCTTCTTTACGATGGTTGATGGGGAAGTTATCTACGACAAGAAAGCGTTCCTCCGCGGCGATGTAGCAGATATCATACGGGAGGCGGATGCGGTTCGGGCCAAGATTCGCGCTTGACATGGTTGGATTAATGCCGCTGACAAGGCGGCCAACATACAGGGAGAGTTAGTACTTTGCTGCTTGACAGAAGAAGGATCAACAGGTGGGCCAAGTGGGTTGCGCTGGGCTTGGCAATTGTTTTTGGAGTGAGTTTTGTGGGATTGGGAGTGGGGAGCGGGACCGGTCTCAATTTCACTGATCTCTGGAAGAATAACAACACTGCCGCAAATAGCGGTGACGCCCAGACTCCAGAGAAACGCATTTCGGTCTATGAGGACCAGCTGAAGAAGGACCCAGAGGATCTGCTTGCGCTGGAGAGTATCGCGCAGGCGCATCTGGCATTGAACCAGTACACACAGGCCGCCACTTACTTGGAGCGGCTAGTGGATTTGGATCCGGAGCGCTTGGATGTGCTGATGCAACTGGCGGCGATCTATCTTCATCCGGACAGCCGCAACTATCAGGCTGCGGTCTCAGCCTTAAACCGCGCCACTTCAGTGGACCCGCAGAACGCGGAGGCCTTTCTGCAACTGGGTGTGGCTGAACGGGGAGTAGGCAATGTCCAGGGAGCCACAATGGCTTGGAACCGGTACCTAGACCTGTCTCCGGATGGCGAGATGGCTGAGACAGTGAGGGCGGAGCTGGAGGCCATGGCACCGGCTGACTCCACCGTTAACGCCACCGACTCCACCGCCAAGGCCGGCGGCAACTAGCAGGACTCGACCAGTCATAGCACCTGTTTACCTGCTGGAAAAGAGAAGGTTGAAGGCAGCCAAAGATGCAATGGCTGAACGATAATGGTAAGCTCATTCTACTCCTGACTGAAGGTAGAGTATGAACGTCCAAATCAAGAACACGACCAAAGAAGGGGCACTCGTCATCCATGTGGAGGGTGAGCTGGACCTCTATACGGCTTCGCGGCTCAAGGATGCTCTGGCCGAGGGGCTGGATGGCGGACGCCGGTGGGTGGTCGTGGATCTCCTTGAGGTCGGCTTCCTGGACTCCACTGCTCTAGGGGTGCTGGTGGGGACCATGCGGCGGCTCAAACAAGACAGCGGTAGCCTCCATCTGGTCATGAATGACCCCCATCTGACAAAGATCTTCCGTATTACGGGTTTTGAGGGAGTGTTCCCCATCCATGAGACCGTGGATGAGGCTGTCAAGGCCGTCAAAGAAAGCCGTTCAACGGACCCGGACGAGGACTGACATCCGCCAGGATGGAGGATCCTCTGAAGGCCTGAGTCCAGTGGCTCGGCCTGGCTACATCTTTCGTATCGTTTGCAAACATGCGTCCGGACGGGTATCTTACGGTGCTCGTGCCGGAAGTAGCGGATTCGGTACCAGCACCGTTCTCTGAAGATAACTAGAAGGTCAGGAGTCTCACCCTTTGCGACTTATAGTCACGGAGAAGAACATAGCAGCCAAGAAGATCGCGGAGATACTGGCAGGAGGGAAGCTGGAACAGGATTCCTTCTACAAGATTCCCTACTATATCTTCAATGGCGATACAGATGAGAAGAACATGGTCGTTGGTCTGAAGGGGCACGTCCTCAAGGTGGACTTCCCCTCGGACTACTCGGATTGGCGCAAGGTGAAGCCGTCTGACCTCATTGACGCTCCGCTCATCAAGGAAGCAACAGCCAAATCGGTCGTCCGTACCGTGAAGAAGCTTGCGGGGGAAGCTGATTCCCTGGTCATCGCCACTGACTATGATCGGGAGGGGGAGCTCATAGGCATGGAGGCGAGAGACCTTGCGCTGGAGGCCAATCCAGATCTGATGCGGTCGGTGAAGCGGGCGCGGTTCTCGTCTCTGGCTGCTTCGGAGATCAATGAGGCTTTCGCCTCTCTGGGTGAACTTTCGGAACCTCTAGCCATGGCTGGAGAGGCTCGTCAGGACATAGACCTCATCTGGGGCGCCACTCTGACCCGTTTTGTCTCATTGGCGACATCTCGCCTGGGTCGGCAGTTCTTGAGTGTGGGTAGGGTGCAGAGCCCTACCTTGGCCCTGATCGCTGAACGGGAGCATGAGAGACGGGCCTTCAAGGCGGAACCCTACTGGGTGGTCACGGCGGACATGGGTACGGATAGTGAGCGGTTCACCGCTACCCACAAGGAAGAGCGCATATGGGAAGAAGAACGGGCCAAAGAAGTATTTGAGAAACTGACGGGACCGGGTACAGTTTGCGGTGTGAAGAAGCGGGACAAGAAGGTCAGACGTCCCGCCCCCTTCAGCACAACAGGCTTCGTGAGTGCGGCCACGTCTCTGGGCTTCAGTGCTGCGGCGGCAATGCGGGTGGCTGAGGGACTCTATATGGACGGCTACATCAGCTACCCACGTACAGATAACACCGTATACCCCAAGTCTCTTGAGATTAAGAGCGCGTTGGAGACTCTACTAGGTGGCAGCTTGGACACGGACATCAAGCGCCTCCTGAAAGAGACGGACTTCAAGCCCAGCCGGGGTAAGAAGCAGAGTACAGACCACCCGCCTATCTATCCCACGGGTGTGGTCAAGAAAGGTGATATCGGAGACAGGGAGTGGCGCATCTATGAACTGGTGGTCAGGCGCTTCCTGGCCACTCTCTCGGTGGATGCAGTCTCTCAGTCCAACCGGATAGACCTGGATGTGAACAAGGAGCAGTTCTTTGTGCGGGGCAGCAGAGTGGTCAAGGCCGGCTGGTTGTCTTACTACCCGTACAGTCGCAAGAAGGACACAGAGATACCCCCGCTTGAAGAAGGGGATACCGCAGAACTTCTGGACAAGCACCTGGAGGGAAAAGAGACTCAACCTCCCGGGCGCTACGGCCAAGGCAAGTTGATAGAGCTGATGGAAGAATACGGACTGGGCACGAAGGCCACTCGCCACAACATCATCCAGAGTCTTTACGATCGGGGCTACATCCACGGTAATCCTCTGGAGCCGACGGCGATGGGATTGAAGATGGCGGAAGCCCTACAGGAGTATGCTTCGCACATTGCGTCCCCTGAGATGACCAGCCAGCTGGAGAAGGATATGGACGCCATCTCCATACGTGACCGCACCAGGGACCAGGTAGTGGAGACCTCGCGCAAGCTTCTGCGTGAGGCCTATGGGTCTCTGGAGGAGAACCAGGAGCAGGTGGCCAACAAGATATGGGAAGGCATCACAGAGGACAGCATATTAGGGCCGTGCCCCACCTGTGGGGAGAACGATCTCCGGGTGATCCGCAGTAAGAAGGGTAAGCGCTTTGTGGGCTGCAAGGGGTATCCTGAGTGTGAGCAGACGTATCCGCTGCCGGGGCGTGGAGACATCGTGGCCCTGCATGAGGCCTGTCCCGAGTGCAATACGCCCCGCATCAAGGTTCTGACGCCCAGGAAGAAGCCCTGGGTGATCTGCCTGGATATGGATTGTCCCACCAAAGATGAGTACAAGCGGAAAAAGGCGGAGCAAGAGAAGGGCAGGAAGACGAAGGGCAGGAAGAAGAAGTGATGGGTCCGGATCTGCCGCAGGATCCGTCTCTGGATGAATCAGTGCTAGACGGAATGGGGAGTCCCTATGAGGGAATCCTGATCACCTTTGAGGGGTTGGACGGCGTGGGCAAGTCCACCCAGATGGAGCTTTTGGCCGGTTCGCTCCGAGCTCGGGGCTATGATGTCCTGGAGACTAGAGAACCCGGCGGCACGGAACTGGGGGAGGCCGTGCGGGTGACGCTTCTGGATGTGGGTAACCGGGGGATGTTTCCTCGGACTGAAGCACTTCTCTACTCCGCTGCCAGGACCCAGTTGGTGGAAGAGGTCATCCGGCCCGGCCTGGAGCAGGGCCGGATTGTCCTTTGTGATCGTTACCTTGACTCGTCGTTGGCGTATCAGGGCTATGGACGAGGACTGGTTGTGGAAGACCTGGTCACCCTGAACATGTGGGCTACGAACTCTCTCTTCCCGGATCTGACCCTGCTTCTGGTGGGGAATGAGGATGTGCGGGCTGAGCGCACCGGCAAGCGGGCGCCGGATCGGCTGGAAGGAGAGGGTGTGGAGTTCTTCCGTCGGGTGGATGAGGGATACCGCCGGCTGGCTGCCGACCATCGTCATCGCATCCATACAGTGGAAGCGGAAGGCTCGGCGGAGGAGGTCCATGAGCGGATCCGGGTGGTGGTGGAACAGGAGTTCGGAGTCTTCTCCTCCTGATACACTGGCGCCATGGGGATCTTTGACCACACCATAGGCCAGGATCTGGCCGTGTCCATCCTTCGTCGCGCATTGGCGGGTGACGCTCAACACGCCTATCTCTTCACCGGCCCTATTGGTGTTGGCAAGGGTGACATGGCCCTGGAGTTCGCCGCCGGATTGATCTGTACGCGTGGCGGCTGCGGGGAGTGTGAGGCATGTGACCGTGTGCGGCAGGGAATCCATCCGGATGTGGAAGTGGTCCGGCCGGAAGGGCCGCTGATCCGCATTGGCCAGATACGTGAACTTAACGTACAGCTGGTGCAGCGGCCCTTTGAAGGGCGGGCCAGGGTCTTTGTCATCTTGCAAGCGGATGCCATGAATGATGAGGCGGCCAACGCTTTTCTCAGGTCCCTGGAAGAACCTCCTCCTCATGTCCATTTCATTCTGGTGACGGGAGCGCCGGAGAGGATTCTTCCCACCATCATATCTCGCTGCCAGCAGGTACCTTTCTCCGGAACGCCTGCTGGGCCGCTTGCCCACTATCTGCAGCAGAGCCTTGGTACGGGTGAGGCGGAAGCACAAGCGTTCGCCCGGGCCGCACAGGGGAATCTGCGCTACGCTACTCTCCTGGCATCTGACGAAACTGTGCGAGAGCGCAGAAAGACACAGGTGGATTGGGCTCGACGCATCCAGCAGGGGAGCATGCTGGACATAGAGCTAATGCTGGATGAGATCATGGAATCTTTGGATGCCCTGGTAGACGGCGGCGGAGCCGAGATAGAGGTGGAGGCCAAGGAGCGCCTGGAGTGGGAGGGTGACGCTGCGCTCAAGCGTCGGCTGGAGAAGATGTATGAGGAGCGCGCGCGACGTGAGCGCCACCGCAGGATGTCTGAGGGAGTGGAAGGAGTCACCTCCACAATGGTCTCCTGGTATAGGGACTTGGCCGTCCTGGCGCTTGGGGTGCAAGACACGGTATTCAACTATGACTACCTCTCTGAGTTGGAGGGGGAGGCGGTCCCGGGCAGAGTGTCTGGCTATCTGGGCGCGGTAGATGCTGCCAGGGTGGCCCGGGACCGCTTCCGGTATAATGTGGATATACGGAGTACGTTCCAGGACATGATTTTTTCCATGAGGGAGGCTCTCCTCTAGTGCCGAAAGTTGTTGGTGTTGTGTTTCGCCCCGGAGGCAAGGTCTACTACTTTGACCCCACTGATCTTGAAATAGAGCTGGGGGATCAAGTGATTGTCCAGACCTCTGGTGGGATGGAGATAGGGGAGGTAGTGGGCGCCCCACACGAGGTTTCGGACAAGGATATCCCGGCTCCGTTGAAGACTGTTTCCAGGCGCGCGAATAACAAGGACCTGGAAGCCCAGGCCACCAATGAGCGCAAGAAGGAAGAAGCTCTGGTGATATGCCAGGAGATGATTGACAAGCACGGGCTGGACATGAAGCTGATAGATGGGGACATCGTGTTCGGGGGCGGGAAGATCACCTTTAGATTCTTCGCAGAGCAGCGCGTGGACTTCCGTGCCCTGGTTACTGACCTGGCCAAGCGGCTGAAGATGCGTATTGAGCTGCGCCAGGTGGGGGAGAGGGATGAGGCCAGGCTGATGGGAGGCCTCGGACCCTGTGGCCGGTGTCTCTGTTGCACTCTATACCAGGGTGATCAGGATCCGGTCTCCATCCGGATGGCCAAGGAGCAAAGATTGCCACTGAATCCCCTGAAGATATCTGGCCTTTGTGGCCGTCTTATGTGCTGTCTCAAGTATGAGCAGGAGCAGTACGTGGAGTTTCGCAAGGCGTCCCCTTCTCGGGGAACCAAGATGGAGACGCCCCATGGCCCGGGAGAGATGGTGGGCTATGTGGTGCCCAAGGAATCTCTCACCGTGAAGCTGGAAGACGGCACCACTGTAGACGTTCCGGCCTCCCAGTGCATGTGTGGGGGCAAACGATGCATGGAAGGTTGGGGAGAAGTGCCCGTGGAAACCTCACCTCCACCTGGTGGCCTGCCCGAGTTTCCGGATCTAGTGGGAGGTGGCGAGGG
>Ga0209587_1000076_pt1 | contig 47622 bp, 39 predicted proteins | sample NGEPerD_2_FD_184512 | JGI IMG/M metagenome (GOLD analysis project Ga0209587, IMG submission 184512) | Arctic peat soil microbial communities from the Barrow Environmental Observatory site, Barrow, Alaska, USA - NGEE PermafrostL1-D... | ecosystem: Environmental > Terrestrial > Soil > Wetlands >...
TGTTCCCGGTAGCGGGTTCATGGGTCCAGGGCACGTACGCATCTCCTATTGCGTATCCAGGCAGACGGTTGAGGGCGCTTTGCCGATATTCAGGGAGATCGGCGAGCGCTACTTCGGTTAGCCAAGGACGCTGAAGATAAGCGTGCGCTATGTAGTGCTCATAATAGACGGGGCGGCAGACCTGCCCCTTGAAGAACTGGACGGGCAGACCGCGCTGGAGGCGGCGAATACCCCATACCTTGACAGGGCGGCCCGAGAAGGAAAGGTGGGCATGGTGCGCACCGTTCCGGAGGGCATGGAGCCGTCCAGTGCCATCGCCTGCATGAGCGTGATGGGTTGTGATCCCGCCCACCACTATGCGGGGCGTGGTCCCATTGAAGCGTTGGCCATGGGCATAGAACTCGAGCCGGAGGAAGCAGCGCTCCGCTGCAACCTGGTCAACGTCGAGGACGGGGTTATGCGCAGCTATGCAGCGGGCAATATCGGCTCGGGAGAGGCCGCCGCTCTCATGGCCGTAGTGCGGGAGGATCTGGAGGATAGCAGGGTTCGGTTTCATCACGGAGTGGGTTTCAGAAGCGTAGTCACCGTCCGCCAGGGAGTGGGATTGATGGATACTCAATGCACCCCGGCTCATGACCTTGCGGATCGTCCGGTAGCTCCCTACCTGCCCAAGGGCAAGGAGGCAGAGTTGCTCCGCGGACTCATGGATCGGTCCCGGGAGATTCTATCCTCCCATCCGATCAACGTGGAGCGTGAGATGAGAGGGGAGCTGCCGGCCAACCAGCTGTGGATATTCTGGCCGGGATTGCGGGTCGAGTCAATGCCCCCCTTTCAGGAAGTCTACGGACGTCATGGGCTTCTCACTTCCGGAGTCCATCTCCTGAGGGGATTGGCGAACCAGATGTCTGTGGAGGTGCTGGATATACGTGGGGTTACCGATGGGTCGGACAATGATTTCTCAGGTCAAATTAACGGAGCTTTGGATGCCGCTGAGGAGGGATCAGTAGTATTTGTGCATGTGGAGGCTCCGGACGAGGCCGGTCACGCGGGTGATGTCCGGTCCAAGATAGAGGCCATCCAGGCGGTGGACCTTCACATGGTCTCCCGCGTACTGCAGGAGGGGAAGGACATATCTCTTCTGGCCCTCCCCGACCATCCTACTCCGATATCCATCAAGACCCACATTGCCGCCCCGGTTCCTTTTCTGATGTGGGGGGAAGGCAGGTATGGACCAACGGCTCCGGCCTTTTCGGAGAAGGCAGCGGAGGCCACGGGTCTTTTTGTGGATCCTGGATATGGTCTGCTGGGGGATTTCTTGGCCGGAGGCGCCTGACAGCGGAGGCTCGGCGGTTATCCGTTATCCACCCCCAGACTCTGTTGTCCGGAGTCCCTAGCCTTCCATTTCCTCAAACTCATCTTTGGCTGCGCCGCAGTCCGGGCACTCCCATTCGTCTGGAAGATCCTCAAAGGGCGTTCCCGGTGGGATGTCCTGCTCTGGATCTCCATCCTCCGGGTCGTAAACATAGCCGCAGACCATGCATTCCCAGCGTTTCAAGTGCACTCCTTTCGATGGTTTCATTCGCTTTTCCCTCAACCCACCCCTCGCTAAACACGCAGATTCTGGAAACAGTTGGAGAGTTTGGGGAGAAGGGTTTGCAGGAAGAAGCTGCAATGAAGGTTCACCAGGCGCAATGGAATGTGATAGTCGCGTTGAGGGAGAGGCCGGATCTGTGGATGGGAGAATATACACAGCGATACTCTCGGGGAGTGAGGCACTCCTTCCACTGATTCGCGACCATTGGGAGTCATTGCGCAGTGCTTCCAAGTTCTCCAGCCTCGGTCTTGGAGCGGCAAGCCGGGTGCAGTTCGTGCTTTCGCGCGGGGAGGTGAGAGTGACCGGAAGCAGTTGGGATCCACTTGCTGAGATAGCGGAAGGCCACGTGAATGCCGTGGGACTCTTCTCAGGAGATGCGTTGGTGGGGGTAGCCGTCTTCTCCGTCAAGCGGGGGGCGTTTGATATCCGTTTCTTTCACCTTCTTCCTGGTGCGGATACGGCGGGAAATGCAAGGTATCTTGCGGAGGCTGTGCTGGAGATTGAGCAGGGGAGGCTGTATGAGGCGCGGCTGAGGTCGCCTTCCCGTCTCACGGAGGAAGAGGCAGATAGGGCCTTCCTCCCTCTGGGTTTCGTGGGTTTCAGTCGCATGAAGATGTCGGCGGGGCTGCCGCTTGCGGCAGCCCCGCCGCGTGGGGATCTCCCTGTTGGATACACCATTGCATGTCTGGCGGATAACCCCGTGGCAGACCCAGGACTGTGCGCCTATCGTTGGTACAGGGGCACGGTTGACGGCCTCTTGGTTCTTGAGCCTACACTTCAGGGCTGTCGGGACATGTATGGACGTTTGTTGGCGGGTGAGCGGGGCAGGCTATCCGAACGGGATTCCATGGTTCTACTCCGCGATGGGAAAGTTGTTGGCGCATGCTACGTAACTCGCTCTGGTCGGCACTTCCATATTGCCGACCTCTCCCTGGCTTCGGATGTGAGGGGTCAGGGTTTGGGAAGGAAGCTTCTGGAGACCGTGCTCCTGGGGATCTCGAGACGCAAATGCAAGACTCTGGAGCTTGAGGTCACCGGAGAGAACAAGCGTGCATTGAGTCTGTACAGTTCCTTGGGCTTTGAGATACGTGGAGTCTCGCATCTGTACGTGCGTCGAAAGTGGAAAGGTGATCCAGTGTTTCCGCCTCCCGTCCGGCGCCGCATCTGCCGGATTCAAGGCTGGATGGGTAGCGGCATGCGGAGTGTGAATGATACGGTGAATGGAGAGACTGTGTAGAGCGACCCGGTTCTTGACCTGTGGCTTGATAGTTTGTTTGCGCGTTGGCAGGTCGGTAATAAGGACTAGCAGGACGCTAACGGGGGTATTCGCACGTGGATGACTCGCTGTGGGGATTTTTCGTTCAACAGCAGGGCGTAATTAAGCAACTGGCCGTGGAACACATTTGGATAGTATCCGCTGCTACTGTTATCGCCATCGTAGTTGGCGTCACGCTCGGTTTGCTTGCTTCCTACTACTCCCCTTTGGCCAACATCATCTTGCCGTTCACGCAGGTGATGATGACTGTTCCCAGCATTGCGTTTTTGGCGTTGCTTATTCCTATCTTTGGAACCGGCTTTCTTAACGGGTTGGTGGCATTAGTAGTGTATTCGCTGCTGCCTATTGTCAGGAATACGTATACGGGCATTGCGGGGAGCGATCCTAGTGTTATTGAAGCAGCGCGCGGCATGGGATTGACGGAGAGGCGCATTCTCTTGAAGATCAAGATTCCTTTGGCGATGCCGGTGATCCTAGCCGGAGTACGTACTGCTACCGTGATGGTTATAGGTATTGGCGCCATTGTTTCCGTCATCGGCGCCGGCGGTTTGGGGGAACTTATCTTTCGGGGCATTTCCCGCTCATATCGCGACATGGTGTTGGCTGGAGCAATAATGATCTCCCTATTGGCCATGACTGCGGATTATGGACTAGGTGTTCTGGAGAGATATCTCCGGGTTCGTCAAAGCTAGAAAGGACGGAAGCATTTGATAAAAATAAGTTACGAACATGTCCATAAGCAGTTCCCCAACAGTGATGGTTTGGCTGTTGATGATCTAAACATGGAAGTGCCAGAAGGAGATATCTGTGTCTTGGTAGGACCTTCAGGATGCGGAAAAACAACGACCATGAAGATGACCAACCGCCTTTTCGAACCTACCTCTGGTCAGATTCTTATCGATGGGGTGGACAATCGGGAGATGAACCCCATTGAGCTGCGACTGGGCATCGGCTACGTGATACAGGAAATCGGCCTCTTTCCCCATATGAGTGTGGCCGAGAACGTGGCTACTGTGCTGGTTGAGAAGAAGTGGGCCAAGGACAGGATCAAGCAGCGGGTGGACGAGATGTTGGAACTAATGGGATTGGATCCGGAGATGCACGGTAAACGGCGTCCTTCCGGACTTAGTGGGGGGCAGCGACAGCGGGTGGGGGTGGCCAGGGCCTTGGCATCGAATCCTCCCATAATGCTGATGGATGAGCCCTTTGGCGCAGTGGATCCCATCACCCGCGCTCGGCTGCAAAATGAGTTTCTGAGGGTTCAGGAACAGATGGAAAAGACCATTGTTTTTGTCACCCATGATATCGATGAGGCTATCAAGATGGGAAATCGCATTGCGGTCATGCGCGAGGGTCGTCTAGTGCAGTTTGCGGCTCCCGATGAACTGCTGAGCATGCCTGCTGACGAATTTGTGGCCAGTCTGGTGGGTGGAAACCGGTCCATCAAGCGGCTGAATCTGGTCAGGGTGAAGGAAGCGGAACTCAGGTCCGTGTCTTCCCTTAGGGAAGAAGACAGCCGGGAAAAGGCTGTGGAGCTCTTGAACAATGACGCCCTTAACTTTGCAGTGGTCGTGGATGGACAGGGTAAGCTGCTAGGCGTCGTGGGAAAGAGTGAGCTCCTCAAGAATGGAGATTGCGTCAAGGAGTTCTATTCGGATGTATCGGATGTGGTGGGCTTGGATGAAACACTTAACGATACGTTATCTATCATGCTTGGTACCGGTGATGGATATGCAATTGTGGTGGATGACCAGGAGAAGCCCCAGGGAGTGATTAGTATAGAAGATATTTTCTCGGCCGTGAGAGAGCATGATTAGGCAGAACTACATCTGGGCGGCAGTCAGCGGTATCCTCAGCATCGTATGCGTTGTCTATTTTGTCAACCGTCCTGGAGGAAGGATGGCTGCACGCATCCTGAATTACGATACTATCCTTCAGGCCTATCGGGAGCATCTTCTCATGGTAGCGGTCGCTTCTCTGGCCGCCATAGTAGTTTCAGTTTCGCTGGGGGTGTTGATTACCCGCCCCTTCTTCCGCAGGGGTGCGCCGCTGGTGGATAATGTTGTTAACATCGCTCAAACCGTTCCCAGCCTGGCCGTCTTGGCCTTGTTCTTCATCTACTTAGGTCGTGGTTTCAATACGGCGATATTCGCACTGTGGCTGTACGCACTGCTTCCCATCATGCGCAATACCTCCACGGGGATTCAGAGCATATCGCCTGACATCATTGAGGCCGCCAGAGGAATGGGGATGAACAACAGGCATATCCTTCTACGCATGGAGCTACCCCTAGCGTTGCCGGTGATTATGGCAGGAGTACGAACGTCCGTAGTAATCACCGTCGGTGCTGCAACCCTGGCCTCGTTTATTGGCGCTGGAGGGTTGGGTGATCTGATTATCACAGGTCTGGCTGTGAGTAGACATACCCTTGTGGTTGCGGGAGGGATACTAAGTGCCTTGCTGGCAATCCTCTTGGACCGCATTTTAGGCAACTTGGAAATCTACGCGCAGAGATGATAGCGTTAGACGGTAGTCGCTCTTCCCAATGGAGGCGACGAACTGTGTCAAAAGGAGGCGTTCTTCGTGAATAGGACAAGGGTATTTGCTCTGCTGACCTTGGTAGCTCTGCTGGCTATCAGCGGTTATGGGTGCGGAGGGCAGGAGTCGGATACGACTGAAACCACGACTGAAGCCACGACTGAGACTACGACAGAAGCCACGACTGAAACTACGGCAGAAGCCAAAGGACCAATTACCGTTGGCTCTAAGGAATTCACGGAGCAGCTGATCCTTGGCCAGGTGACCCTGCTCGCTTTGGAGGACAAGGGTTTTGAGGTAAAGGACAACACAGGGCTGCAAGGCAGTGACGTGGTTCGCGGTGCCCTCACTTCAGGCGATATTGACCTTTACTGGGAGTACACGGGAACTGCCTGGATCAGCTATCTAAAGCATGATACGCCGATTACTGATTCCCAAGAATGCTATGACAAGGTGAAAGAGGAAGATGCAGCGAATGACTTGGCTTGGCTGGACTATGCACCTTTGAATAACACCTACACAATCATGATGAAACAGGAAAAAGCGGATGATCTGGGCATCAGCTCACTCTCAGATTTGGCCGCATACCTGAATAAGCCCGATCATGAGCAGATCGTATTTGCCACCAACCATGAGTTCAGTATCAGGGATGACGGTCTGTTAGGCGTATATGACACCTATGGCTTTGAATTCGATGATGTTGCTACCATGGATTCCGGCATTACCTACGATGCCTTGAAGAACGGTGAAGTGCAGGCTGCAATGGGTTTTGCCACCGACGGCCGAATCAAGGCTTTCGGGTTTGTTAATTTGACCGATGACAAGCATTTCTTCCCCGCATACAACGTAGCACCGGTTGTGAGGCAGGAGGTGCTGGACAAATACCCGGAAATTGCGGAAGTGCTCAATCCGATTGCCGCTGAATTGGATGATGCCACAATGTCAGACCTGAATTATCAGGTTGATTCCGAGCACCAGGTTCCCAAGGATGTGGCGGAAAAGTGGCTCAGGGAGAATGGCCTGATAGAGTAGAACTCACAAGCGTGGAGGTAGAATAGAAGCTCGGAGAGGCATCGGCCTCTCCGAGCTTTTCTTGATATGGTCAAACTAACTCGCTCAGATTCAATCCAGGTTTCCGGGAGAGGGGAGCAGTAGAGATGTTTAGGACAGTTTCCAGGCATCATCTGGGTGTTCTTGGGCGTACTCGTGGATCGCTTGTGGGCGTAACATTCACTCTGCTTCTGGTGATGAGTGTTGTGGGCGGTTTGGGATGTGGGGGGGAAGACGGATCCGCTGACGTTGGGCAGACAACCATCTCCGTCGAGGATGGGCAAGTCGGCGACGGGCAGACAACGACCTCTTACCTTGGTGACAAGACGGGAGGCACGCTGAGGGTAGGCAGCCAGCCAGCGATCAACCTGGACCCGCATTTCTCCACCAGCGTGGCTGACATCATGCTCAATCACCAGGTGTATGACTGGTTGGTGGAGATCGATGAGAACAACAAGCCGGTGCCTGGTCTCGCCGAGAGCTGGGAGCACTCCGAAGATGGAATGGAGTGGACCTTTGCGCTCCGGCAGGGTGTGAAATTCCATGACGGGTCGGAATTGGGTTCCGAGGATGTGGTCTACACATTCGATCGTCTGCGTGACCCGGATGTGGGGACTCCCACGGCAAATCTATATGAGAATATCAAGAGCGTGGAGGCCGTCGACTCCACACATGTTCGGTTCTCGTTGACGGCCCCTAATCCTGAATTCCCCATTGACGCGGGTGACTATCATGCCGCCGTCTTGTCCAGTGACGTGAAAGATCCGGTGAAAAACTGGGTGGGAACGGGGCCGTTCATGATTGAGTCCTTTCTGCCTGAGGACCGTGCAGAACTGGTGCGGAATCCGGACTACTGGCGCGAGGGGGCTGATGGGCAGTCTCTACCGTACCTGGAAGGAATAAACATCATCTTCTCTCCTGATCAGGGGGCGCAGATGGAGGCCCTCCGCGGTGGAGAGTTGGACTATGTTGGCGGACTGACCAAGGTGTTGGCCGACACGGTTTCCGCGGACTCCGGCCTAGAGCTCCTAACAGTCAATTCCAACATGCACTACGTTATCCACATGCGGTCTGACGAGGGCCATGTGGCGGCTGATAACCGGGTGAGGATGGCGTTGAAGCTGGGTACGGAACAGCAGGCGATAGTTGATTTGGTTCGGCCGGGTCTGGCCGATCCGGGTAATGGGACGCCGGTTGGCCCTACCTACGGAGAATACTACTTGGACGAGCCTCCGCAGTATGACCCTGAGAAGGCAAGGCAGCTTCTTGCCGAAGCCGGATACGGCGACGGTCTGGACATCACTCTTCACGCGCAGACGGCTCTGGATGTTCCCGATATCGCCACGGTCTGGAAGCAGCAGATGGCCAATATCGGCGTGAACGTAGACATACAGACCGTCCCGCCAGAAGTCTATTACGGCGGAGAGGGAGACGCGGATTGGATGCAGGTGGATTTCGGCATCACCGAGTGGGGGGCGCGTGCGACTGCCGTCACCTACTTCCAGCTGGCCTACTCGTCGAATGGGCAATACAACGAGTCCCATTGGTCCGACAGGGTGTTTGACAGAATCACGCGACAGATAACTGGGGAGCTGGATCCTCAGAAGAGGATTCAGTTGTACCATGAAGCGCAACAGATCCTACGTGAGCGTGGGCCTGTCATAGTTCCCTATATGCAGGCGGCTGCAGCAGGTGTGAACAAGGAAGTACAGGGCATCGATCTTGCGACCGACTGGCCCCGAACCTTCTTCCGCAGCGCATACTTCTCCAGGTAGTCGCTGCCCGTGGCAGGCAGGCATGGAGGCGGGGGACCCGTGAGCCGGGTCCCCCGCCTGTCCAAGGAACCTGTGGCCTTCGCAGGAGCTGTAGTTTTCGTCTTTTTCCTACTGATGGCTGTGGTGGGACCGCTGCTGGTTCCCTACGAATACACGGAACTGGTACCTGCGGATCGCCTGGTAGGACCCAGCGCAGACCACTTCTTCGGGACAGATCAGCTCGGCCGCGACGTGTTCTCACGAGTGGTCGTGGGCAGCCGCAACATATTCTTCTTGGCCGGGTCCGGCACCTTGTTGGCCCTTTTGCTGGGCACCAGTGTGGGTCTATTTTCGGCGTACTATGGTGGTTTTCTGGATGAGATAATAACCCGGTTACTGGACGTTCTTCTCTCCATACCTCCCCTGCTCCTGGGATTGGTGCTTCTGGGGACGGTGGGCTCCTCCAAGATGAACCTGGTGATGGTGGTTGCTTTGCTTTATCTACCCTCCATAGCTCGTGTCGTGCGCAGCATGGTGCTGGACTTGAAGACTCGGGAATTCGTGGACGCGGCTCGCCTGCGGGGTGAGGGTGACCTGTACATCATGTTCAGGGAGATCCTGCCCAGCGCCGTACCGCCCCTGTTGGTGGAAGGATCAATTAGGTTTGCGTACTCTATTTTCCTTGTGGCTTCTCTCGGTTTCCTGGGACTCGGCGTGCAACCGCCGTCTCCGGACTGGGGGTTGCAGATCAACGAGGCTCGCAACTACTTCCGCCAAGCCCCGTGGATGTTGCTTTTTCCCGCCGGGGCTATCTCGACACTCGTGGTCTCCGTGAATCTCATGAGTGACGGCTTGCGGCGTGTGCTCGTGCCGGGGCAAGGGGGTGGCTAGCATCTCTGCCGGGCGGAGACAGGACGGCGTGCGTCCCCTGTTGGAGGTGAAGGACCTCAACGTTGTCTACACCACGGATGAGGGGCAGACGCACGCCGTAAAGGGCGTGGATCTCACCTTGGATCGCGGCGAGGTCATGGGTTTGGTAGGGGAGTCCGGCTCTGGAAAAAGTACCTTGGCTCTGGGTATTCTGAGATATCTACCTCGGAATGCTGAGATATCCGGGGAGGCGGTTCGACTGGATGGGTTGGATCTGCTGACCCTTCCCCGCCGGCGTCTGAGGGAGATCTGGGGTACCCGGGTATCCATGGTCTATCAGAATCCCAGCACCGCCCTCAATCCTTCATTGCGCGTGGGCAGACAGCTGGAGGAAGTAGCGCGCTTCCATCTTGGGGCCTCGGGTGGTGAGGCCGAGCACCGCGTGCTTGGCGTTCTGCACCGGGTGCAGATGCCTGATCCTCCTTCCGTTATGGCCAGGTATCCACACCAGCTCTCCGGGGGGATGGTACAACGTTGTGTCATCGCCATGGCCCTGATGGCGGACCCAGATCTGCTCATCCTGGATGAACCCACCACGGCTCTGGATGTGACTACTCAGGCGGTGGTGTTGGACCTCTTGGCGGATCTCAAGCAGGAGATCGGTGCGTCCATTCTCTACATTACCCATGACCTGGGTGTGGTGGCAGGTCTCTGCGACCGCATAGGCGTCATGTACTCTGGACGACTGGTGGAGAAAGGTCCGGTGGACCGGATATACGATCGGCCGCGACATCCCTATACACTGGGACTGCTGGCCTGCATTCCCCGCTTCACGCGCGGTCGCGAACGCCATACTCTACCGGAGATTCCCGGTTCCATTCCACGGCCTGAAGTCAGGCTGGCGGGTTGTGTTTTCGCGCCACGCTGTCCTATGGCTGCTGAGTTGTGTGGGGCAAGACTCCCTGGTCTCCGGGAGGTGTCTCCCGGCCACGATTCCGCGTGCTTCTTTTGGGAAGATGTCCCATCGCCGGAGATCGGTCTGCACCCTGTCCCTGAATTGAAGTGGGAGGACAAAGGAGGGAGGGTGAAGGAACTTCTGGAAGCCGAGGGGCTTGTGAAGGATTATGAGCCATCCTCCGGGTGGGGATCTGTTTTCTGGCGGCACAGGAAGATGCTGCGTGCAGTGGACGGCGTAGACGTCGCCGTCGGGGAAGGGCGGACTTTTGGGCTTGTCGGTGAGAGTGGCTGCGGTAAGACTACCACTGCTCGCCTGATAGCAGGGCTCGCGACACCCACGGCTGGTCAGATCCGGATGGAGGGAGAGGACCTGCAGGCGTGGGTCGGTGGGCGGTCTCGCAGTCAGCTCCAGAATCTGCAGATGGTTTTTCAGAATCCTGAGGCTACATTGAATCCCTATCGGACTGTGGGGCAAGCTCTGCTTCGTCCCCTTCTCCTTCTCCGCGGCATGAGGCGGAAGGCGGCGGCGGAGACCGTCTTGGACCTGCTGGAGGCCGCGGATCTGCCTCAGTCGTATTTTCCTCGGCTCCCAGGGGAATTAAGCGGTGGAGAGAAACAGCGGGTGGCGGTAGCGCGGGCTTTCGCGGCCGGACCCAAGTTGGTAGTGGCGGATGAGCCCCTGTCTTCGTTGGATGTTTCCGTGCAGGGGAGACTGGTTAACCTCTTGCTCCGCCTGCAGGCCGCAGAGGGGACTTCCTACCTCTTCATCTCTCACGACCTTGCCGTTGTGGAACATCTTTCGGACGAGATAGCTGTGATGTATCTGGGAAAGGTAGTGGAGCGAGGACCGGCGGGGCGTGTACTTAGACCTCCCTATCACCCATATACAGAAGCCCTGCTGTCTGCGGTTCCTGACCCGGATCCCGCAGCTGCTGATGTCCGGGTGCGGCTCAAGGGGAGTGTACCTAGCCCACTGGATATTCCCACTGGATGTCGGTTCCATCCGCGGTGCCCTCGCTTCTTGGGGGACCTGTGCGTGGAGTCGGAGCCACCATGGCGAGATGGGGAGGAAGGGCACCGGATTTTGTGCCACATAACATGGTGAGATTCCTGATCCGTCGCCTGGGGTTCGTGGCTCTGACGCTCGTGCTCGCTTCTGTGATCGTCTTCGTGGCTACGCAGGTACTGCCGGGTGATGTTGCCAGAGCCGTGCTCGGCCGATCCGCTACGGAGCAAGCGTTGGATAATCTTAGGGAGCAGCTGGGGCTTAACCGTCCTCTCATAGTGCAGTATCTGGATTGGCTATGGAGTTTCGTGGTAGGCGACTGGGGTGTTTCCCTCAGTACTCATTCCCAGGTGCGGGCTCTGGTGTTGGGCCGGCTGGGCAACTCCGCCATGTTGGCAGCGGTGAGTTTCGCCTTCTATGTGCCGCTGGGCATATTCTTGGGGGTGATCGCCGCTCTGAGGCGTCACTCATGGCTGGACCAGGTGATCTCAATCACATCACTGGTCTTCATCGGCCTGCCTGAGTTTGTCATGGGGGTCATTCTGATAGCCGTCTTTGCCCTTCAACTCCAATGGCTGCCCGCGAGCTCTGCGATTCATCCGGATGCCGGTTTCTTGGAGGCCTTTCCGCGCCTGATATTGCCCGGCATAACCGTGGCTTCGGTGGGCTTGGCGTATGTGACCAGGATGAGCCGCGCCGGAACAATAGAAGTTCTGGGCATGGACTACACACGAACCGCGTACCTGAAGGGTCTTCCACCTAACCGGATCATATTTCATCATGTTCTGCGAAATGCTCTGCTACCCACGATCACCGTGGTGGCCGTGGGAGTTGGATGGCTGATCGGGGGATTGATCGTCACGGAGTCGGTGTTCGGCTACCCAGGTCTGGGAAGGCTGATACTCTACGCCGTCAAACATCAGGATCTTCCCCTAATACAGGCGTCCACTATGCTGATGGTGGTTATTTTCAGCGGCGCCAACTTGGTGGCCGATCTTCTGTATGCCTATCTGAATCCGCGCATCCGGTATAGGTGAAAATCCCGTGTTTTAGCAGCGAAACATGCTATGGTCACGAGGGGATAATGCACTCCGGGCCGGGTTGATTCGGACCTGAGAGAGAGTTTCGGGCATCATTATCAGGAGGATTGCCAGGCTTGTGTGGACGCGGGCGACTAGTGGGAGGGGATTATGGGCATGAACCCCCAGTATCAACTCATTCCAGAGAGGATGATTAGTTGTGAAAGACGTACACCATCGGACGCGAATTGGTCGACTTCAGTTCTTGACTGAGGAGAACAAGAGGGATATGTTCCTGGCCGTAGAGGAGCTCCTCTCCAAGGTGGGGATGAAGGTTTTCCATGAGGGAGTTATCGAGCTGTTGGAAGGTCATGGTTGCCGGGTGGATTCTGATCGGCGCGTGTACATTGAACAGCACCTGCTCAAGCAGGCTCTGAAGACTGCTCCGAGTGTGGTGCAGGTCTACGGCCGGGAAGGACAGCTGGCGATGGAGCTGGGTGAGAGGAATGTGTATTTCGGGACCGGCTCAGACCTCCTGCACACCTATGATCTGGAGACTGGTGAGCGTCGTGACAGCGTGCTGGCAGACGTGGGACGTGCGGCCAGAATCTGCGATGCTCTGCCGAACATGGACTTTCTCATGTCTTCAGCTCATCCCACAGATGTGCCACCGCACCACTCCTACGTGCTCGCCTTCAAGGAGATGGTGGAAAACAGCACAAAGCCATTGGTCTTGACTGCAGAAAATGCAAAGGATCTCAAGGTGATGATTGACGTCTCGGCAGAGATCAGGGGAGGATCGGATGGGCTTCGTGAGAAGCCCTATTTTGTGGTCTACATTGAGCCGATCAGCCCCCTGGAGCAGCCCATAGAGAGCTTGGACAAGCTTCTGCTCTGCGCCGAGCATGGAATTCCCGCCCTATACTCCCCGGCGCCACTCGCGGGGGCTACGGCCCCAGTCACGGTGGCAGGTCACACTGCGCAGGGCATGGCGGAATCTCTCTTTGGCTTGGTAGTCCATCAACTGCACCGTCCGGGAGCGCCCTTCGTTTTTGGTGTCGGCCCGTCTGTATTTGACATGGTGACAGCTCAGGCTATGTACAATTCGCCTGAGTATCTGCTCACATACATGTGTGCGGTGGAGATGTCCCAGTGGCTGGATCTTCCGAATTGGGGCTACGGCGGCACCAGTGATTCCCAGGTGTTGGATGCCCAGGCCGGCATGGAGATGGGTGAGGTTACCCTTCTCTCTATGCTCGCCGGCTCCAACCTTAACCACGATGTGGGCTATCTGGACTTCGGTTTGACCGCATCGGTAGAAGGCATGGTAATAACCGATGAGTTTATTGATCTTAACCGCAAGGTAGTGGAGGGTATTGAGGTAAGTAAGGAGACTCTTGCTGTGGACGCAATCGCGGACGTAGGTCCGGGTGGCCATTTCATGACCAGCGAACACACCTACAAGCACATGCGGAGCGGTCAGTGGCGACCCTCGGTCTTCAACCGTAAGGGTCAGGACAAGTGGGAAGAGGAAGGAAGCGTGGACCTGCGCGAGGCTGCCAGACGCAAAGCTCTGAAACTGCTGGAGGAGCATGAAGTAGCGCCGCTGTCGGAAGATTCGGCAAAGCGGACGGCTGCTGTGTTCAACGCCTTCCTGGAGAACAATTAGCCGCATTGACTGGACCCCTGAGGGATTTTGTTGACGTTGCTGTTGAGTCGGAAAATGGAGGAGGTGAACTGTGAATCTGACCAAGAAGGACCTCACACGGATACATGAGGGCACTCTGCGGGTGTTGTCCCAGACCGGAGTCTCGTTCGAGGACCCTGGAGCTCTGGAGGTATTCTCCTCTCACGGGGCGAGAGTAGAGGGAACCCGCGTCTTTATTTCCGAGGAAATGGTGGACTCGGCATTACTGACGGTCCCCAGCGAATTCACCCTGAAAAGCCGCGGAGCTGTTCCTGACTTGACCTTTGGCCGAGGCAAGGCGGTCTTCGGTTCCACCTCTGGGTGTCCGTACGTCATTGACGCTAACAACTCAATGCGCCGCGGGACCATGGAGGATTTTGAGAATGCCATCAAGTTGGGTCACATGTTGCCCAACATAGACGTTAATGGATACTGCGTGGAGCCGTCGGATGTCTCTCCCCGTGAACGGGCTAAACGCACGCTATGCGCGGTCCTCACACTCAGTGACCAGGCTGGGGAGCTCCCTCTTTCCTCCCCGGAAGACCTGGACGCCGCCTGTGGGGCGATGGAGATATTGCACGGATCCGGCTGGTACGAACACATACGCGTTTTCGCCGTGCTCAATTCCCTTTCTCCGCTGCGCTTCACATCGGAGACGGCGAACGCCGCTGTGCGGTTGGCGGAGTTGGGCCAGGTAGTCTGCCTTACTCCGGCCGCCATGGCTGGGTTCAGTAGCCCGGCAACTAGGGCGGGGACGCTAATCGTGCAGAACGCAGAGGTCTTGGCCGGCCTCGTCCTGACTCAGCTGACACGCCCGGGAGCGCCTTTCATGTACGGAAGTACCTCCTCTATTGCCTCCATGCGGACGGGCGACTTCCTGGTGGGTGTTCCGGAGTACTGGAGCCTGATGGCAATCACCGCCCAGCTCGCTGCCAATTACCGTCTGCCGTGCAGAGCCGGGGGGGCATTGACGGACGCGCACTCGCTGGATATCCAAGCCGGATTCGAGAGTGCGATGGGGTTGGCCACTGTCATCTACAATGGTGTGGACTTCATCCTTCATGCTGGAGGGGCACTCAGCAGTTTTGCCGCCTTCTCGTTTGAGAAACTTGTCGCGGATGACGAGTTCCTGGGAATGATCCGAAGGTTTCGGGGTCCTCTCCCCACGAGCGAAGAGGCGGCTGCGCTGGAAGTGATAGCTTCGGTGGGACCGGGTGGGAGCTATCTTATGGAAGAACACACCCTAGACCACTGTCGTGACTATGATCGCCCCACATTCTTCAATCGCAGTAATCATAGCTCTTGGTCGGCCTCAGGGGGGAGTGATCTTGGCCATGCCGCAGAGAAGCGTTATCAGAAGATGCTTCAAGAGTACGAACCTCCCGAGATGGATAAACTTGTGAAGAAGCAACTCAGAGAGTTTTGTCTGGGTGACCGGGATAGCAGTTGTAGTATCTGACGCGCAACACGAGAGAATAGGGAGTGAACATGTCTGGATTTGATGAACTGCAGGTTGCGGTGGAGCGTGGTGAAAGGGAGGCGGTTGTCTCCATGGTTAAAGACGCGCTGGACGGCGGTACCGATCCCGCAGATATTCTGAATGATGGCTTGATTGCGGCGATGCAAGCAGTTGGTGAAAAGATGGAGGAGGGGGATATGTTTATCCCCGAGGTCCTCAGGGCCGCCAAGACCATGCAGGCCGGTCTGGAGATACTGGAGCCGCACCTGGTTGAAGGAACGGTTGAGTCCGCAGGAAAAGTGGTGGTGGGAACCGTCAAAGGCGACTTGCACGACATTGGCAAGAATCTGGTGGGCATGATGCTGACGAGTGCCGGGTTTGATGTGGTTGACCTGGGTACGGACGTTGCACCAGAGGACTTTGTGGAAGCAGTGGATAGTAACGAGGCGGATATCTTGGGCATGTCGGCACTGCTGACCACGACCATGCCCATGATGATAGAGACTCTTGCCGCTCTGGAGAGTAACAGTCGGCGGGATAAGGTAAAGGTCATGATTGGAGGCGCTCCGGTGAGCCGTGGTTATGCCGAGGAGATCGGTGCAGATGCCTACGCGAGTGACGCCGGAGCCGCCATCAAGACAGCTGAGGGATTCAAGTCATGATAGTCATCGGTGAACGGATCAATACCTCCCGGGCGCCGGTAGAGAAAGCAGTAGCGGACCGCGACGCCGAGTACATCAGGCAGGACGTCCAGGCTCAGGAAGCGGCCGGTGCGGCGTATATAGATGTGAACGCCGCGGCTCGGATAGGGCACGAGATGGAGGACATGGCGTGGTTGGTGGAGGTGGTCCAGGACGCCGTGGATCTGCCACTCTCCCTGGATAGCCCCGACCCAGCGGTGCTGGAGCAGGCTTATGCGCTGGCAGACAAGCCCCCCATCATCAACAGCATAAGTCTGGAGACCGAGCGCTGGGAAGCCATGATGCCCTTCCTTCGCGGTAAGGAATGTGAGGTCATCGCCCTCTGCATGGACGACACCGGCCTTCCGGAAAGCGCGGAGGCCGTGGCGGAGCGCGCCCAAAGACTGATCAAGGGGTTGAAAGGGGTGGGATTCCCTGAGGAAAGGATTCACGTAGATCCCTTGATCCAGCCCATAAGCACAGACCAGACCAAAGGGCTGATGACGCTGGAGGCCGTGGCGCGAATTCGTGAAGAGTCACCTGAGGTTCACTTTACATGCGGCCTGTCTAATATCTCATACGGGTTGCCGGTACGGCAGGTGATTAATCGTTCTTTCTTGGCTCTTCTCATGGGGGCCGGCCTGGATGGGGCCATAATCGATCCACTTGACCAGAAGCTGATGGCTGCGGTGAAAGCGGTTGATATGTTGCTGGCCAATGACGAATTCTGCGGAGCGTACCTGGAAGCCGTTCGGGCAGGCCAAATCACATCCTAGGCCATCCATGAGGTTTGAGGCGGACGCTCTCACATGCGTCTGGGCCACCAGCCCCAACGGCCCAAGATAACTGCGATTGCTGGTACGAGGGCTGTCCTGACCACGAATGTGTCTATGAGGACACCCACCGCTACCGCGAACCCGATCTGTATCAGTCCCAGGATGTTGGCGCTCATCATGGCTGCGAAAGTACCGGCCATGATTATCCCTGCTGAAGTGATAATCCCTCCCGTCATAGCTACAGCAGTTCTTATCCCCGCCCGGTTGCCACTCTGACCCACCTCTTCCTTCATGCGTCCCATGAGAAAGATGTTGTAGTCCATCCCGAGGGCAACCAGCATGACAAACATGAAGATCGGCACCCACCAGGTGATCCCCGGGATACCAAGAATGGTGGAGAATACCAGCTTCACAATACCCATGGTAGCAGCGTAGGAGAGCAGTATGGTCAGGATCAGATAGATAGGTGCGACCAGGGAACGAAGCAAGAGTATCAGCACAACCATTATTCCCAGCAGCACAAAGGCGATCACCCGCGTCATATCCCGATTGGAGGCTTCTCTGATATCCAGGATGAGGGCGGAGGTGCCTTCTGTGACTCCGCTGCCGCTGCCCTCTTCAAGGATGGTCCGTATCTGCTCAACAGCGTCGAGCGCCTCTGTTGAATAGGGACCCACATCCAGAACGACTCCAGCCCGGGTGGCCTGGGAGTCCTGAGATATGTACGATTGCCGCAGTTGTGAAAGTTCTGGATTGCGGGCGAGATATGAATCAGGAAGCATGAGGGCTGCTGGCATGCTGGCCGTCTCCTCTTTGAGATGCTGCAGCCCGGCCTTCAAGTTGCTGAGCAGACGGGAAAATTCAAGCAGGCCCTCCTTCTCTGATTGGATCCTGGTGTTTTTCTCTCCGCTTTCCGGGGCAAGTGCGGACAAGGACAGTAGTGCTTCTGCCACACTGGCGTATCCTTCACTCTCTTTGACCTCCGGGTACTCACTACCCAGTTGTTGGAGGTAGGACCCTATGGTCTGGAGCCCTTGCACTGCCTCTTCCGTGGAGGCTCCGGCTGCAGCCGGAGCCTCCGGGTCCCGCATCACAACCTCGGCCTGCGAGATCATCTGCTCAATCCCCTGAATCTGTTTTTCAATCTGTGCGGGAACGGATAGAGTGTCCGGCTGGAGAGAGTTGGTGAAGGTACGGATTGATGACACGTGGTCAACAGCGGATATGCGCCTTTCCAGGTTCTGTTGGTGGCGCAGCCCGGCGGCGCTATCCAGCGGGTACTCGCTCTTGGCCAGGACGGTCAGGGGGGCCATGGCACCGGGTCCCAGGTGATCAGAGAGGACTTTGAATCCCTCATGAGCCTCCATGTCGGAGGGAAGGTCCCCCAACAGATCAAAGTCCCGCGCCTGCCCGTATCCAAAGATAGCGGGCGGAGCCAATACCGCCACGGTTAGTATTAGGGCGGCCCAGGGGTGTCTGACTATCCCCGTCGCCCAGGCTCTCCAGAACCTGCCCCCTCCGCTTCCGCGGGTGCTTCGTGGCCAGAAAGCGCGCTCGCCCAGTATCGCCAGGAGCGCAGGCACCAGAGTCAGACCGGCGACGAGAGTGATCACCACTCCTATCGCTACCGAGGGTCCCGTGGTATTGAATAGTCCCAGTTCCGCCAGGGCCATGGTGGATAGCCCGACCACCACTGTCCCGGCGCTGGAGGTGATGGTCTCGCCCACCGTGCGCACGGTGTGTGTGGAGGCCTCCTCGGGGGAGCGGTGTGCGGGCAGCTCTTCCCGGAACCGGCTAATCAGGAAGAGGCAGTAATCCGTCCCGGCGCCGAAGAGTATGACCACCAGGAATATGTTGGTGTACCCTGAGATGAGCATGACGCCGTCGCCCAGCAGGGCTACCACGCTCCTGGACACCAGATATGCCAGAGCGATGGTGGAGAGCGGGATCAAGGGGCTCACGGGCGAACGGTACACGAGCAGCAAGATGAACACGACGAGCAAGATGGTGATCCAGGTGGTGGATTCTATGCTCTGTCGGGTGGCTTCGTCGTAGGCGGCGATGATGGCCGCATCCCCGGTCAGATAGGTGGTAAGTTCTTCTGGGGCCTCCTTCAGGCGCTCGTGGATGGCATTCATGGCCTCCTGGGTGATCTCTTCTGTGCCTACCGTTGAGAACCTAACCACAATGAGCCCAACCTGACCGTCTTCGCTGGTCAGTGCCTTCAGAGTTCCGGAATCAGCTCCGGCTGGAGAGGTGACCTGGTCTACTACTTCCGGTGCCCGGTTGCCGCGTAGCCAGGAAGTCAGTTCCTCCACAAACTGCTCAGCTTCCGCTTCATCTATGCGTGATCCCTCTCCAGCATCCAACACCAGGACTATGTTGCTGGGCGAGATCCGACCCGGGAAGTATTCTTCCACCTCCCGGACCGCAGCTAAGCTGGGGCTGTCGTCTGCCAGGAAGGCGCGCTGATCGTTGACGGCGACGTCATCAATGCTGGGAGCCAGCAAGAACAGTGTGGCGGCCAGGATCAGCCAAGAGATCATCACGGTCCACCTGTGGCGCGTCACTACTCTTCCCACGAAGGCAAACATCAGCGGCGTTTTCTGAGGGCGTTGAGCGCAGGCGGGCCGGACGGCACAAGCCCGCACGGCATCATGAGCGAACGGTCATGCGTGCTAGTGAGTGGTCTTGCGCCGCCTGTAAGTCTTGGCCAATTCGAGAAAGATTCCCACATCGCGATCTAGATCACTCTGAGTCCCATCGAAATAGAAGACCCTTACTGGAATATTGTTATGTTCCCTGCTCACTTTGGGATATACAGCCTCGGTGATTATTCCGTTCATGCACGTGAAGGGGCTGATGTCCATGATGCCGTCCGCCCCTTTCTTATGCAGGTAGATGGCGCCTCCAGTAGAGAGGACCATCTCTCCCATGGATCCGTAGCTGGGGAGATAGGGGTTTGCCAGCTCCAGCAGCTGGGGCACGTGCGGCTCCTCTCGCCCCGCGAATAGATCATGGAAGTCTTCCACCAAAGCGTGCTCGTCTCTCAGCTGGACCTGCTTGGTCAGCATCGTCTTGAGCCAGTCCCGGCTGAAGCGTCTGTTCTCTTCGCGGTATCGGCGGAACTGCTCTTCTGTTGTGTACCAGATCCACTCGCTCACCCCTGCCAGCCAGGCTTCTCCGCCCTGATCTTCTATGCGGCGAATCATCTCTTCGTTGGAAAAGGCGTTGAGACGGCAGAAGATCTCTCCGACTACGCCGATTAGAGGGCGATCCTCGTTTCTGATGGGTATGCTGAGGAAGGATTCCTTGATACGCCGCAGGGCAGTCTTCAGGTCTTCCATCCGCTCTTTGTGGCGTACTCCGGGCCGCGATATGACTTCTCCGAGCGTCTCCAGAGACTCCTGATGTGTGCGGTCCGTCTGGCCTTTTTCCCGCTCATAGGGTCGTGTCATGAGGAGGAGCTTCATGAGGATGTCCGTGAGGACAACGGATCGCCAGCCGGTGCGGATGAGCTCTTGAGCATGTTCTCCTATCCCCGAGTATCCGTCTGCTGAAGTCAGTGAGAGAATCACAACGTCCTTGTAACCGTTCTCGTCCAAGACGCGGCGCTGAAGGGGAGCATACTGGCCGAAACGACAGGGGCCGTTGGCAGTAGGAATCATCAAAGCGACTTTCTTGGGGTCTACCTTCTCGTCTTCAAGTATCTTCATGAAATCGCCCATCACGACCTTCTGGGGGTAGCATTCATCGCCAGAAGTGTACTTGCTGCCGAGGTTCATTGTGCGCGAGTCTGACTCCGGGGTAACCCTGCAATCTAGCCCGATAGAGCGCATGGCTGCGGCGAGTAGGTAGGATCCAGAGAAGGGCATGCGGGGAAGGTACAGAGTGCGGTTGGCGAGGTCTATCTCTGCGGTGGCGATTGGGCTGCTATCCGCGCTTCTGGCCGGCGGCGGTGTCGGCATACTTGCCAGTATTTTGCGGGATCTTTCCTTCTCGCCGTTGCCGTTGTCAGATATCCTGGTTCTCTCTTGACTCACTACTCTGCGCCTCCCAAGACCTTTTGGCCGGCTGCCTGGGTGTCTCGTGCCCACCATCTCAGAAATCCCTTGCTATCGAGGTAGGCTTCGCACCGAGTCATGGCACCCGCGTCGTTGGTGTGCTCGTCGAACTGCAAGGAAAGGAATGGTTCGGACAGCGATCCTCGTACGAAGTGCTTGATGTAGGAATCCGGACCACACTTGAAGTTGCTCATGTATATGACGTGCAGGTTGGGGTATTGCTCAACCATCCTGGTCGTCTGGAGTATGCGCCGCCCCCAGTTCCAGTACATGTTGGGGTTGATATCCCGGGTTTCTGTGTCCCAGGTAGGCAGGAAATCCATGGGGATCACATTTACGCCGTAGTACTTACGCAGCTTAGCAGGGATGTCCATGTTCACCCCTGCGTCATAGATGTTGTAAGGGCGACCTACAAGAACAATTCCCAGCTCCTCATGTTCGGCCAGGGTGGCGAGGGCATCCGCACCAGCTTTCAGCAAGGACTGGCGAAACTCTCCCTGCGCCCCGTAAGCGGCGTTTACGGCGCGGTCGACGGTGCTGGATGCTATACCGAGCGGTTTCATGAGCGCCCGCAGAGCTTGCTTGATGGAATCCGGCCCTCTGCGAAAATGCAGTGTGGGGGCCAGTATGCGATGGGCTTGTTTCTCAAACCGGGGGTTGGCCTTCAGAACCCAGGGCAACGTCTGGCCCCATGGGCAGGCGTGTGACTCTATGTCTGGGTGGTCTGTTTCTTCGTTAAGCAGGTTAGGGACCAAAATATAATCCACGCCGCGGTTGAGTAGGTCCGCCACATGGCCGTGCGCCGCCCTGATCGGAAAGCACGGTTCAGACACGGAGGAGTCCACACCCGCTGCCCTGATCTCCCGTTCCGTTTCCCCGGACACCAGAACGTCGAAACCGCACTCACGCATGAACACGGACCAGAAGGGCAGGCGATCGTACGTGTACATGGCTCTTGGCAGACCGACTGTGCCCTTGGCGGCGGTGTCTCCGCTTCTCACCGGGCCGGACGTATCCAGAGCGGCGATGTCCTGGTTTGTCACGTAGGAGAACACCAGTTTCTCACGCAATGTGGGAAGGTCTTGGATGACAGGCTTCCGGTCCACTTTGGCCCTCTTGCGGTACCTGTCTGAACACTTATCACCCCAGTAGGTCTTCTCTTCACCGATGGTGAACTGGCGAATATCACACTGATTGGTGCAGCCCTTGCAGGTGAACTCCCTGATCTTGTAGTCGATCTTCTCCAAATCCCAGTTGCGGAATTTGGAAGGTTGCCCGGTGGCCTCCACCTTGTCCCGGGCCAGTAGCGCCATACCGATTGCTCCCACCACGCCGTTGTGGGGAGGTACGATGATTTCCTTGCCCAAGATCTCACTGAAGGCCGCCGCAACCGAGTCGTTGTAGGCTGTGCCGCCCTGGAAGTAGATGGTCTCGCCGATTCGGCGGTTGCCGACCACACGGTTCAGGTAGTTGTAGGCGATAGAGTAGGCTAATCCCGCCACCAGATTGCGGGCCGATGCACCGCGTTGGAGATAGGAATTGACGTCACGCTCCATGAATACCGTGCAGCGCTCTCCCAGTCGCACGGGATCCTCTGAGGAGAGCGCGAGTTCCGCAAATTCGCCGATTATGTTGATGCCCATCTTCTCTGCCTGCTCCTCCAGGAAGGATCCAGTTCCGGCCGCACATGCCTCGTTCATGGCGAAGTCAACGACCACGCCGTCCTCCAGGCTGATGAACTTGGAATCTTGGCCACCTATTTCAAAGATCGTGTCCGGTGGCCGCTCGATTAGTTTGCGCCCTATGAAGCTGGCTCCCGTCTTGTGGGCGGTTATCTCATCTTTGATGGTGTCAGCTCCACTCAGCTCTCCAATGAGTTCTCGCCCGGAGCCAGTAGTACCCACTCCGCGTATGTCCAGCCGAGGGCCCACCTCTTCCCAGATTTCCGCCAGTCCAGCGTTCACGACTTCCACGGGGCGCCCGTCGGTCTTGAGGTATACGGTCTTGATGACCTCACCCATTTGATCCAGAACCACGAGGTTGGTGGAGACAGATCCCACATCAATGCCCAGGTAGGCTTTCACCTGTGCCTCATCCGGGAATGTGTATGGCTTCTCCTGATTGCGCAAGAGCAGGACCCGGTCCATGGAGAGTGGTGTGGTGGTGGGTAACGCCGTGGTGATCTCCGTATCCAGGCCGGTAAGATCCACAACTCTGGGGTCCACGCCTGCTCTTTCATCTGCCTCTATCAGCGCGGCTCCGATTGCCCCCATCCAGGCGTATTGCTGTGGGATGACTAGTTCTTCTTGGGAAAGGTTGAAGGAGTCTCGCATAGCAGAGACTGCGCCCATGTTCGCCGCCATGCCTCCAATGAAGGCCACCTTGCTGCCGACCTGCTTCCCCTTGGTGATGGTCCCTTTGTAGTTCCGGATTACTGCGCTGCACAGGCCTTTGAGGACCTCCGGAGGGTGGTAGCCCTTCTGTTGAGCATGGATCATGTCTGACTTGGCGAACACCGAACAGCGGCCGGCGATGGAGGCGGCTTTGCCCGCCTGGAGCACAACCTCCCCAACGTCTTCGATGCTGTAGCGGAGACGACTGGCCTGTTGATCCATGAAGGACCCTGTGCCGGCCGCGCAATCACCATTCGCCTGGTAATCCGCAATGCCGATCACGTCGGAGTCAGGATACCTCTCCAGCAGGATGAACTTGGAAGTCTCCCCACCCATTTCGAAGACCGTGGATACGTCGTTGTAGAGGGAGCCCACGGCCCGTGCTACCGCCTTGAACTCATTCTCAAAAGTAGCGTTCAGGTGCTTTGCAACCAGGCGGGCTCCAGATCCCGTCACCCTGATGCCGGTGACGCAATTCTCAGGAACCTCTGCGGCTATGTCCTCCAGGAGTTGATTGGTGGTATCTGCGGGGGTGCCCTTGATCCGCTGGTAGCGGGTGATCAGGATTGGCGGAGTGTCTCCATCCGGCGCAACCATTCCCTCTGTCTCCTCTGTCGCGAAGAGGGTGCTTTCATGCCGTAGAGAAGCAAATAACTCTCTGTCCTCCCGGCTTCCGACCAGAGCCATCTTCACGCTTATGCAGCCGATATCAATGCCGAGTGTTGCCATGGTCCGCTCGCTGCCTCCTGTCTCTTTTTCCCCGCCCAACTCAGCAGCATGCGGAGTAGTGTGCTCTGGTGCGGGCTTGATGCCGATGTGTTCGCATTGTTCACATGTGCCTTGCGAATCACCTGGTAGCTTACCATGCGAGACGCGAGCTTCGTAGGGATATTGACTGGCCGTCCTCCTCCCACTAAACTGGCACAGTGTTGGTTGCTGCCCATGACCAACTACTGCATGGGCGGTGGCCGTGAGAGATATTCAGCTATTTACCGGGAGAAAACATGATGAGACCTTCGACAAGACCGCTTGTTCCGAACTTCTCTTCCGGTCCGACTACAAAAAGACCCGGCTGGAACTTGGATGCCCTCAACGGAGTTCTGATGGGGCGTTCTCATCGCTCCAAGGTGGGTAAGGCCCGCCTCAAGGAAGTGATAGATCGCACCCGGGACCTGTTGGGCGTGCCTGAAGACTACCGGATAGGTATTGTACCGGCTTCTGATACGGGTGCCGTGGAGATGGCTCTTTGGTCACTTCTTGGCGCCAGGGGCGTCGATGTCTTCGCTTGGGAGAGTTTTGGCATGGGCTGGGTGACGGATATTGAGGAACAGCTGAAGCTGGATGATGTTAGATCTTTCGTAGCCGACTACGGGAAGCTACCTGACCTGGGTCAGGCGGATTTCTCGCGGGACGTTGTGTTCACCTGGAACGGCACTACTTCCGGAGTCCGCGTCCCAGGCGGGAGCTGGATACCGGATGAGCGCGAGGGCCTGACTATTTGTGACGCCACCTCTGCTATCTTCGCCATGGATGTCACCTTGGACAAGCTGGATGTGTGCACGTATTCATGGCAGAAGGTGATGGGTGGAGAGGCCCAGCACGGGATGTTGATTCTCAGTCCCCGCGCGGTGGAGCGCCTGGAGACCTTTGATCCTCCTCGTCCCCTTCCCAAGATATTTCGAATGCTCAAGGGTGGCAGTCTCAATGAGGGCATCTTTGAAGGCTCAACTATAAATACGCCTTCAATGCTTTGTGTGGAGGACGCTTTAGACGGCCTTCGCTGGGCGGAAGACCTGGGGGGATTGGAAGTCTTGAAGGAACGCAGTGGTTCCAATCTGGAGGCGGTAGCCGCTTGGGTGGAGGAGACCGACTGGGTGGATTTCCTGGCTGAGGATCCTTCACTACGCTCTTGCACGTCCATCTGCTTGAGTATCGTGGATCCATGGTTCGCCGCGTTGCCAGGTGAAGAGCAGGCGAGAGTGGCTAAACGGGTCAGCGGTATTCTGGAGGAGGAAGGGGTCGCCTACGACATCAACGCGTATTCAGCTGCCCCTTCCGGCCTACGGCTGTGGGGAGGGTCTACTGTCGAGCGTTCCGATACGGAAGCGCTGCTCCCCTGGTTGGACTGGGCCTGGGAGCAAACAAAGGAGGCGGAGTCGGCGTAAGGGGGAAGAGCGCCCGGGTGGGGTGGACCTACCCGGGTAGGGTGTGCTTCCCACGGTTATTGCGCACGAAGATTGATGGTCGTCGGAAGTGCTTGGTGACGTAGGTGTCCACCATTCGCTCCACCAGCGCATGGGGATCAGAGTCGTAGATGATGGTAGAGCCTGTTTCCTTATCTATAGCCGTGACCAAATCGGGGATGATGTCTGCAATGCCGCTGCTTCCCTCTAACACGCCAATCAACTTGCCCTCATCGTAGGCAATGGCGAACTCCCCCAAAGTTCCGGAGTGCCCACCGATGATCGCTATCAGGTCACTGGAGCGGATATTGACAACCTCCCTGCCCATCAGGCCGCTACCTGTATAGATCATGACGTCAAAGACGTCTGTCGGAGAGTCGTACACGTCAAGGTGTTCATCCAGACTCAGGGCAGGGGAGATCCCAATGGAGAGCCCGCCGTGCTCCTGTGCTCCGTTGGCCGACTCCCAGGGGAACCCGGGGGCAGCGCCGGTCACCATGACCATGCACTTGCGGGCCACTGCAGCTCCCAGTTCGTACGCACGGTTCCGGATATCTTGAGGCAGGTCACCTGACGCTGCCCCCATGACTCCGAATTTCACCTTGCCCATGGAGACTTGGTTGGAGTAGTCCTCCGGGTGTGTCAGGAACTCAGCCTTGTGTTCCCCCGAGCAGAAGTAGTAGATTCGGCCTTCAAAGAAGGTTGCGGCTTCCGCTGTGTATTCCCTTACCTGCTTTCCGCATACAGGATCAACCAACACGGTTCTTCCCTTTCATGTCTTAGGTTCCGGACCTCCCTGAGCGCCTCAAACGACCTACTTGAAGCCCTCCACCACGTACGTTCCGCCTGCCTTGCGGTCACGTCTGAGCCGGAGATAACCGCGCTTCTGTGCGTCTTCCAGGAAGTCGCTGAAGCTGCGATAGCCGTACCCCGATTCACTGAATGACGGCCGCTTCCTTTGCATGGTGTCCTTCACCATGGAGGCGAAGATGGGATCCTTGTTCTCCCTTTGCAGCGCGGCAACAGATTCAAACAGAAGATCAAAGATCTGGCGTTTGGCCTTGGGGATGTCATCACCTATCTTGGCAGGTGCCGCATCCGCCGTCTTCTCTAGATCCTCGTAGAAGATGAATTCATCACAGTTTTCCGCCAGGAGGTCAGAGGTGGAATCTTTCATGCCAATGCCTATCACATGCCTCCCGTTTTCTTTGAGCTTAGAGACCAGGGGTGAGAAGTCCGAATCTCCTGACACTATTACGAATGTGTTGATGTGTTCCTTGGACCAAGCAAGATCCATGGCGTCAACAGCCAGCCGTATGTCTGCTGAGTTCTTTCCGGTCATTCTGCGCCTGGGGATCTCAATCAGCTCAATGGCGGCTTCGTGCAGATCTCTCGTGTACTTGCTGTATTGTCCCCAATCTGCGTAGGCCTTCTTCACGATGATCTTGCCCTTCTCGAGCAGGCGCTCCAGAATTTTGCTGATATCGAATTCTCCCCGGCGTTTCTCAAAACCGATGGCAAGGTTCTCAAAATCTATGAATACGGCCAGTGTCCGTTCTGTATCATGATCAGGCATTTTGGGGTGATTTCTCCTTTCAGCCACTGTTTCTGCCAGGCGCATGGCGCCTCCAAGCAGAGCATACCGGAAAACTTGCCCTGGGGCAGGAGAAGCTGTGCGTTTCCATGGGCTGGTCCTCTCAGAGCATCTCCAGGAAGACCTCCAGCTGCTCGGTGCTGCCGTTGCTGCCCGCTTCTGACGGCTTCTCAAGTGCGTCTCCGTCCAGAGCCAGAAACGGAATCCCGGCTTTTCCCAGGACCTCTTTGAGAACGGGCACGGTTCCAAGCCCGTGGCGGCAACCCCACTGGTTGAAGTGCACAACTCCGTGTATGCCTGTCTCCAATGCCGTATCCCGAACCAGGCGGGCACGCCGTGAAGCTGTGCCCCAGAGCGGGTGTTCAAGTAGACGACGGGCCATGCCGGGGAACGGGTCACGGGGGTCCAGAGAGCCTTCATAGGGGCGGCACATCTCCTCAAATGCAACTACGGCACCTCGCGAGCTGATGAAACTGAACAGCTCCGGATTGTGGTGCGGTAATGTGTGTAGCCACATGAGGCGCTTGTGTCCGTCACCCTTCACGGTCAGATCACGTCGTCTTCGAGGTTCAAGGAGCATCTCGTAACCGTCAGCCCCTTCTGCAGTTCCCCACAGCATCTGTCCAAGGAATGCGAACGAGAAGGCACCTCGCCCATCCAAGAGTATTTCTCCGCGAAGGCGGGCTTCTGTCAGGTCACGCCAAGCACTGCGTGCGCGATTTGAAAGGTCAACGGCCTCTTCTAGCCGGGAGAGTCGTCCGCAGAAATCTCCAATCTCATTATGTACGTCTTGGAGCTGCTGCGCGACCGCGAGGACGGCGGTGTCCTCGGCAGGCCCCTCGTCGGGTGGTTGGGATACCTGTATGGAGCGAAAGGGGACCCCGTGATCGTTCGCGACTCTGTCCAGTAGGAGCTCCTTGCCCAGACACAAGGGCGTGGTTCCCAAACATACTGATGGGGGGGGAAGCAGTCCCTCGCGCAGAGCCGCCAGGGACGTGCGATGGTAACTGCATAGGTCCCGCGCCAGTCCCAGGCGGTTGACAGCCCGGTCCACTTGCTCTCGCAGCTTGGTGCCTGTAAGCGTTGCGGCCCGAGTTCCGGGATGAGAGGCGTGAGCCCGTAGGAGGCTAGGATCTCTGGAGGGAACACGTAGGAGACCCAGGGGACGAAGGCATTCTCTTGAAAGAGACCCATGGATTTCTTCAGGGCATGATACGTGAGGTAGTCCTTGCCTGTGCCGGTGCGGAGAGAAGCCAGTTTCTTCTCAGCGAGTAGCGCCTTGCGTGCTGCGGTTGCGGATACTCTGCTCATGTGGGCAAATCGGTCCACGCGGTTTCGTCCGTCTCGACGTCGAAGGCAAATGTCTCCAGGAAGGCCTCAATACGTGTGCGAATGGGTCCCGAGGATTCCCCAGGGAATCCTATCTCCAACTCCAGGAAGGGGATGTCGCGCTCGATGGCCAAGCGCGATGTAGTGAGAGCGTCATAGGCGCCGGGGTCGCAGAAAGGTTGGCGCAAATACAGTATGGCTCCGGGTTGAGACTGCTCCAATCGTCTGCGCAGACGTTCACATCTTGAGGTGGTGGAGGTGCGGGGGCAGATGCCGTCGCTGAGAATGTGGTTGGCGACCTGGAGGGAGTCCTCCCAATTGCTTGGACCGTTCTCCATGAACGCCATTCTCTCTGGGCCAGTACAGGATTCGAGTCCAGAGAATGGTGAGCCCAGGTCACTGACGAGGCGGAGCACACTGTTCGTTCCCAACGGGCCTGCCACAACGAACACGCCGTGGGGCTGCTCGGGTGCAGGGTGACTTATTGATGCCGGACCTGGACCTGGGGAGGAGCTGGATGATGCTTGGGCGGGTGTCATCGGGGATTGAGTGCGGCGGTGCGCCAACCAGTCATGAAGGTGATCCAGGTGCGCCGCCAACGCGGAGGCGGCGTTCCTGTCCAACTCGCGGGGGATGGGCACGTTGAGCACTTGGTCTGGGTGCCGGAATTCCATAACGTCTCCCGCCCTTCGCATGGCATCGCAGCCCGCGGGGACGACAAGGCAATGGCAGGGGTCCGCTGCCAACAGCCTGTCTGCGGCAGAGAGGGTTCTCACAACGTACGGGCAGGTCATGGGGTGGCACAAATGGGTCTGTCTCTCTGCCGCAGGTTCGCGAGCTTCGAGTGTGTCGGCCAGACGCTTGGGTATGTGCCCGTGGTCGCCCAGCAAACTCGTTGGCAGCAGGTTGCACGTGTAGTAGCAGATCGCCATGAGATTCTGTCCCGACCCTACCCCTTTGCGTAATCGTAGCCCAGTGCTCGACTTCTTCGGTCTTGCACGAGCGAGACATCACACAACTTAACTCAGGATATCATCTGTCTGCGCGCCAAAGGGGCAGTCCGGTTGCCTGGTCGTGTTCGCGGATGAGGGCGGGTCCCTCCAGCCCTATGAGCGCCACTTCCGCGGCGAAAACCAGAGTTCCCGGAGCAACGTGGCCTCCGAAGGCCGACCCATCCTCATCCGCGAAGGTGGCATGCGCGTGGACCATGGGCTGTCCGTCGCGGAGTGATACGTTGCCAATGAGGTTTGTTATCTCCAGGTGACGCTCCAGCGGAAACTGGCGATACTCCTGAGCGCTCTGATCGTAGTAGGCGACCACGGCACGGGATACCGCTCCCAAGCCGGAGAGATAGCCAATGGTGATCCCCGTTTCTCTCACGTGCCTCTCCAAAGACTCAAGAAGATCCGATCCGGTAGGTAGACGTAACAGAAAGTACTCTCCGGGCTTCAGTTTCCTCCTCAGCATGGCGCCCCCTTTTGGTGTGATGGGTTTGCATTTTCTCCTTGCGGGACAAATAATACATGGAGGAGTACACGCATGGTTTTCACCGACGAACAAGGGGGCGTGATGAGACGGATTTTGAGGGTGGACGTTTCTGAGGGTAAGGTTGCCTTTGAGGAGATACCCGAGGAGTTGGTGGCTTTCGGAGGTAGAGCTCTTACTTCAGCCATCATCAGCAGGGAAGTGGATCCTAAGACGGATGCGCTGGGGACGGCCAATAAGCTGGTCATTGCTCCGGGATTGCTCGCTGGGACCACATCTCCCAATTCCTCACGGCTGTCGGTGGGAGCCAAGAGTCCTCTGACCGGGGGCATCAAGGAATCCAACGTTGGAGGGCAGGCTTCCCAGAAGCTGGGGCGTCTCGGAGTAGCCGCCATCATATTGGAGGGAGATCCCGGAGACAAGAAGTGGGTGCTCAGTATTGACAAGGACGGCGCAGAGATGAGCGACGGTTCGTCATATTGGGGACTTGGCAATTATGATTGTGCCGAACGGCTGCAGGCTGCATTCGGGAAGAAAGTGGCAAGCATCCAGACCGGTCCTGCAGGGGAGAACGGCATGCGGAACTCCTCCATAGCTGTGACCGATCCGGAGGGTCGGCCGTCACGTCACGCAGGCCGCGGAGGCCTGGGTGCGGTGATGGCGGCGCGTGGTGTCAAGGCCGTGGTTGTGGACGATGCTGGAGTGGACCGTCCCGCAATCCAGGACAAGGAACGCTTTGACAAGGCGCGGAAGACCCTGGTTGACGGACTGAAGAGTCATCCTGTCACGGGTGAAGGTCTGCCCAACTACGGTACTGCCATACTGATCAACATTATCAACGAGGCCGGTGCTCTCCCCACCCACAACTTCCACTTCGGCCGGTTTGACCAGGCGGAGGCCATCAGCGGCGAGACGCTGCATCAAAACTGCGAGGATAGGGGAGGAAAGCGGGAACACGGCTGCATGACCGGTTGTGTGATCCACTGCTCCAACGTCTATAACGATAAGGATGGGAATTACGTATCTTCCGGGGTCGAATACGAGAGTATATGGGCGCTGGGCGCTAACTGTGACAACGGGGACATAGAGGCCATCGCACAGATGGACCGCCTCTGCGACGACATGGGCGTGGATACCATTGAGATGGGAGACACGTTTGCCGTGGCCATGGAGGGTGGCCTCCTCGACTGGGGAGATGCCGGGCGCATGATTGAGTTGATGGATGAGGTTAGAAACAACACGGAAATGGGTCGGAAGCTTGGTAACGGTTGTGGCCACGCGGGTAAGGTATTCAGCGTGGATCACGTGCCTACAGTCAAGAACCAAGGGATCCCGGCTTATGACCCGCGCGCGGTCAAGGGCATCGGAGTAACGTACGCCACCACTCCCATGGGTGCCGATCACACGGCAGGATACGCCGTGGCCACCAATATCCTCAAGATTGGGGGAGAGGTGGACCCCTTGGTGGCAGCGGATCAGTGCCCTCTCTCTAAGGGTCTGCAGGAAGCCACGGTGCTGTTTGACTCTGCGGGACTCTGTGTGTTCCTGGCCTTTGCTGCTCTAGACCAGCCGGAATCTCTGGCCGCCATACCGGAGATGATCTCCGCCTTGTCCGGCAGGGACTTCACTTTGGATGATGTGGGACCCTTGGGCAACACGGTGCTGGCTTTGGAGCGGGAGTTCAACAAGGGCGCCGGATTCACAGACGCGGATGACAGGCTGCCTGCTTTCTTCAGCAAGGAACCTCTGCCTCCCCATGATGTAGTCTGGGATGTGAAGGATGGGGATCTGGATAAGGTTTGTGGTTGGAGTCCGGTGATGGACGCCTAGCGGACCAGTTATGAATGTGGTCGTGAAGCTGGGCAGTTCGCTGAGAGATAGGGTGCCGGAGTTTTCCGGAGGTGAGGGGGAGGTTGAGCTGCCCGGCTTGGAGGCCGGTAGCGTGCGGGACGTCATGAATGCTCTGGGGCTGAAGGAAGAGGACGTGAACTTGATCTACGTCAATCACAGACTGGTCCGCCCTTCGGCCCCGGTTCACCCGGGAGATCGGGTGGGGCTGTTCCCGCCCAACTTCATCCACTTCTCGCAATTCTACGCCAAGCGCAGCGAGGAGTAGTCAAGATGATTGAAGTCGGATTGTTTGCTACCCTGAGGCTCAGGGCGCGAGAGAACAAAGGGAAGTTCCATCTGCAATTCCGCCAGGGTCTGTCCGTAAGGGATGTTGTGGAGGAACTCGGCCTGGATCCGGCGGATATCCGTATCGTCATGGTGAACGGGATCCACGGTGGGTTCGATACAGAACTTGCTGAGGACGACCGTGTGGGACTCTTCCCCCCCGTAGGTGGCGGATAGCACGATATACTTCGCTTTAAGAGAAGTCTTCCGGTGTGGTCTATCTGGGGTGGCCTATTATATGGATCCTCTGCGGTCCACTGACGGAGATAGCTAGGGCGGAGGTGCTGGTGAGGTCGGGTGAGGGGCTTCCAATAGGAGGCGATTCAGAGGCTGAACATGATCCGGTGCGACCGGGTAGCGTCACCGTTGCTCTGAAGAACACGGGGCTTCGTGGTTTGGTGGTAGCGGATACCATGATCAGCGATGTGGATGGAGAGGCGGGACGGCTATTCTATCGAGGGTACGCGGTGGAGGAGTTGGCCGCCAACTCCACGTATGAAGAGGTTGCTCATCTGCTGATTGAGGGCCGCCTTCCTGAGGATGGTGAACTGAGGGAGTTCCAGTCGGCGCTTGCGCGTGCGCGCAGGATTGCTGCGCATCACGTACGGTTGCTCGGCGCCCAGAAGAAAGAGCTCACCTACATGGAGGTTCTCCAGTCCGCAGTTCCCGTCCTTGCCGCCGATGATCCAGTCCCTGGAGACGAATCAAAGAGAGCGGTTCGCATCCGGGCTACGGATCTGGTTGGCAAGGTGGCGGCTCTAGCCACAGCAGCGTACCGAATGCGTTCAGGATTGGCGCCTCTGGAACCTTCCAGGAGCCTCTCTCACGCAGGGGACATACTCCGAATGCTTCTGGACCGGGAGCCGGAGGCGGAGGCGGTCCGCGCCCTGGATGCGGTGCTGATACTCCACGCAGACCACTCCTTCAACGCCTCCACCTTCACGGCACGGACGGTTGCCAGCACTCGTGCGAGCCTGCCGGCGGCGGCTGGTGCCGCATTGGGCGCGCTGTCAGGAGAACTGCATGGTGGGGCGAATGAGCGCGTGATGGCTATGTTCGAGGAGATAGGGGATCTGTCTGCGGTGGAGCGGTTCGTGAAGAAGAAGCTGGACGCCGGGGAGAGGGTGATGGGTATGGGGCACGCCGTTTATCAGACGATGGATCCCAGGGCCCGGGTCCTCCGGAGCATGGCTGAACAGATGGCTCGGGACGCGGACAATCCAGTATGGTTCAATCTGGCCCAGAGGGTTGAGGAGGTCGTTGCCCGAGAGTTCATGCGCAGGAAAGGAAAGAAGATCTACCCGAATGTGGATTTTTTCTCTGCAGTGGTATACAGATACATGGGCATCCCCAAGGAGCTATACACGCCGCTGTTCGCGATTGCGCGGGCGGCGGGGTGGGGGGCGCACGTAATTGAGGAACGTTTTGGGGAAGCCCACGGCCGGCCCGCGCTATACCGGCCATTGGCGGAGTACACTGGTGATTATTGCGGCCCTGGTCATTGCTCCTTTGTTCCGTTGGATCGGCGTAGATCTTGACCATCTTCCCTGGCCCGGTTCTGCTCCTCCCCCATCAGGGGGAGAATTCACGCGAATCCGGCGCAATCCGGCACGGCAATCAGCAGGAAGTTATCCGGCAGGAAGGTCGGAACCGATAGGAGGGGATCTATGTCCGAGAGAAGAGACAGTATCGCTAGAGGGGCCGGAATCCGTCGCAACCTGGACAGTCCTGTGGTCTTGTTTGACACCACGCTTCGTGACGGGGAGCAATCTCCGGGAATAAGTCTTAATCAGGTAGAGAAACTGGAGATAGCCCATCAATTGACCCGCCTGGGTGTGGATGTGATTGAGGCGGGTTTCCCTGCCACCAGCCCGGGTGACTTCCAAGCTGTGCAGGCGATTGCAGATCAGGTCAAGGGGACGACGGTCTGCGGTCTCGCCCGCTGCGTGGAAGAGGATATCCGCACATGCTGGGAGGCCATCAAGAGCGCGGAGGCTCCACGCATTCACACCTTCATCTCCACTTCCGACGTGCACCTCAAGTATCAGATCAGGAAGACCCGTTCCGAGGTACTGGAGTTGACCAGAGAGATGGTGGAACTGGCCGTTTCTCTGTGTCCGGATGATGTTGAGTTCTCAGCTATGGATGCCACCCGGTCAGACGCCGAGTTCCTGGCGGAAGTGCTACAGACGGCCATCGTTGCTGGAGCCACGACCATCAACGTTCCGGACACGGTCGGTTATGCGTTGCCAACTGAGTTTGCCGCATTGATAGACGAGTTGCATGCGAAGACCCCGGGGCTGGCCGACGTGATCCTCTCCGTGCACTGCCACAACGACCTGGGTCTTGCGGTGGCGAACTCGCTGGCCGCTGTAGAGCGGGGGGCCAGTCAGGTGGAAGTCGCTGTCAACGGTCTTGGTGAACGGGCGGGTAATGCGGCTCTAGAAGAAGTGGCCATGGCGCTTGCCACCCGTCGTGATGTGTTGAGAAGGCCGTGCGCTATTGTCACCAAGGAGATAGCGCGGACCAGCCGCATGGTCTCTAATCTCACTGGATATGAGATTCAGCCCAACAAAGCTGTGGTGGGGAGCAACGCTTTTGCCCACGAATCAGGGATCCATCAGGACGGTGTGCTAAAAGAGAGGACCACCTTCGAGATTATGCATGCCCAAGATATTGGTTTGACGGACTCGGATATTGTCTTGGGTAAACACTCCGGTCGACACGCACTGAAGCGTGGGTTGGCTGAACTGGGGATCGTCCTCTCGGCAGAGGAGTTGGATGAAGCTTTCCGGCGCTTCAAGGACCTGGCGGATAGGAAGAAGCAAGTCACGGCCATGGATTTGGAGACCCTGGTCGGTGAGGAGATGCGGGCCAGGCAAGATCTCTACAGTCTCAATCGCTTCTACATCTCAGCCGGATCAGAGATCATCCCCACTAGTCAGGTGTCAATACTCAAGGAAGGTGGGTCGGTTGAAGGTAAGGCTTTCTCTGGAGGCGCGGTAGAGTCCGTGTTTTGTGCAATAGATGACGCGGTGGGTATCTCCGGGAAACTGATGGACTATCGGGTTCGGGCGATAACCTCAGGTAAGGATTCCTTGGGCGAAGTCCGGGTCGTTGTGGAGGTCGAAGGTGAGACATATGCTGGACAGGCGGCAGCTATCGACGTGATGGAGGCCTCCGCCATGGCGTATATTCGCGCCCTGAACAACGTTGCGCGAGAGCGCGAAGGCGACAGGAGGTAACTATGAAGGCGGATCCTTTTGGGGCGTGGGGTGAGGCGGAACTTGCAGGGGATATACTGAAGGTCGCCCGTCTACGCAAGCTGGAGGAGAGTGGGATAGTTGAGTTGTCTCGCCTTCCATATTCTGTTCGAGTGCTCTTGGAGAATGTCTTGCGAAGAGTCGGAGATGGCGTGGTGACCAGCCAGCATCTCCGGTCCGTGGTGGCTTGGAGCCCAAATGATTTGCCGTTTGCTGAGATCCCCTTCGTGCCTTCACGCGTCCTCCTTCAGGATCTAACTGGGATACCCGGAGTGGTTGATCTGGCTGCTCTCCGAGACGCCGTGCACGCGGCCGGAGGAGATCCACAATCTATTGATTCGGTAGTGCCTGTTGACTTCGTTGTCGACCATTCCGTTCAGGTTGACTACTGGGGCTCAGAAGGTGCGCTGGAGCGGAACATGGCCCTTGAGATAGAGCGCAACTCAGAGCGGTACAAGCTGATACGTTGGGCTCAGAACGAGTTCCGCAACCTTCGTGTTATTCCGATGGGCACCGGCATAGTTCACCAGATAAACGTTGAGCATCTTGCCTCAGTGGTGCAGCGCCGCGGCAGGGGGGAAGAAGGGGATTGGGCTTTCCCCGACACAGTGGTGGGTACGGATTCCCACACCCCTATGGTGAACGGGATTGGAGTGCTTGGGTGGGGCGTCGGCGGCATTGAGGCGGAGGCGGTCATGCTGGGTCAACCCATCTTCATGCTTCTCCCTGAAGTTGTAGGGGTGAGGCTGAGTGGCAGTCTGCCCGCGGGGGCTACTACCACAGATCTGGCACTGTCTCTCACGCAGCGCCTCCGTGCTCTGGATGTGGTTGGGAGCTTTGTTGAGTTCTTCGGTCCCGGTGCTTCCGCGCTGGGTGCGGCGGACAGGGCGACTGTGGCCAACATGGCTCCGGAGTATGGAGCAACCTGCGGTTTCTTCCCGGTGGACGGTAATACTGTGCAATTTCTGAGGGATACCGGCCGTTCCGATAAGCAGGCTGACCTTGTGGAGCAGTACACGAAGCTGCAGACACTCTACCGCGATAGCGGGGATCCGGATCCGGAGTACACGCGGACAGTGGATTTCGATCTTGCTTCCGTGCGACCCAGCATTGCCGGCCCCAGGCGCCCCCAGGATCGAATCTCGCTGGGCGACGCGGCGGAGGCTTTCCGGAAAGTACTGCCGGCTCTGGCCGAGAGCACAGGTCGGGCAGATACGACCGTCTGTTCTGCCGATGTCTGCCTCCCCGGAGCACCGGAGGACAGCGTGGGGACCTTTGATGACGAAGGTGGAGCAGGAGCCATGGGGACGGTTCCTTCGGAGGAGAAGGAGGCCGTGCCGATGGAGGAGTTCGCTCTCCGAGACGGCGCAGTAGTGATTGCTGCTTTGACCAGTTGTACCAATACTTCCAACCCTTCGGTCATGATGGCGGCCGGACTCCTGGCTAAGAAAGCAGTTGAAGCCGGCCTCTCAGTTCCGGCCTGGGTCAAGACCAGTCTGGGACCGGGCTCCCTCGTGGTTACTGCTTACCTGCGCCGTGCAGGTCTTCTTCCGTACCTGGAGAGGCTGGGCTTCAATGTGGTTGGATACGGGTGCACTACCTGCATAGGAAACAGCGGTCCGCTTCCGCAACCCATAGCAGACGCCATCAGGGATGAGAAGCTGGTTACCGCCGCAGTGGTCAGCGGGAACCGGAATTTCGAGGCCCGGATACATGCACTGGTTCGGGCGAACTACCTGGCTTCCCCACCCCTGGTTGTGGCCTACGCATTGGCCGGGAATATAGACGTTAACCTGGAGACGGAACCGTTGGGGCGGGATACAGGCGGCAATTCGGTGTATTTGGCCGATATCTGGCCCTCTCCGGAGGAAGTGGGAGCCGCAGTCAGTGAACATGTGAGTGCCGACTCCTTCCGCGCGGTCTATTCCGGGGGTATCGGCGGATCCGGACCCTGGCAGGAGATAAAGGCCCCTCGTGGGGCGCTCTATCAGTGGGACCGGAAGTCCACCTACATTCAAAACCCTCCATTCTTCCAGGATTTTCCAGAGAAAGCTGCTGAGCTGAAGGACATCGAAGGGGCGCGTCCTTTGGCCATCTTTGGGGACTCTGTCACTACGGACCACATCTCTCCCGCCGGAGCGATTCCTGTGGACAGTGACGCCGGCAGATATCTGGTGGAGATGGGTGTGGCTCCTGCCGACTTCAACACTTTTGGCTCGCGACGGGGGAATCACGAAGTACTGATGCGGGGTACCTTCGCCAACATACGGGTGAGGAACAAGATGGCGGAGGGGCGGGAAGGTGGTTGGACCAAACATCACCCCTCCGGAGACATCCTGTCCATCTACGAAGCGGCTCAGCGCTATAAAGGAGAAAAAGTCCCTCTGATCATTATTGCGGGCAAGGAATACGGCACGGGTAGTTCCCGCGATTGGGCGGCCAAGGGTCCGGCACTCCTGGGAGTCAGGGCGGTGATCGCGGAGAGTTATGAACGGATCCACCGAAGTAATCTGGTGGGAATGGGGATCATTCCACTCCAGTTCGAGCCGGACACAGACGTTGAGGCACTGGGTCTCACGGGTGCCGAGCGCTTGGATATCAAAGGGTTGGAGGATGTGGAACCTGGTGGGAGATTGCTGGTGCATGTCCGTCGCAGTGAGGACGATACCGGTTACGCGCTGACGGTGCGTGTTCGTTTGGATTCGCCAATCGACCTGGAATACTATAGGCACGGAGGGATACTCCACCGGGTCCTCCGGGGAATGCTGGAAAGGCGACATTGAACGACCGGGCTTCTGAATTGCCGCGGTCTCCAGGCTCCCCGCGCTCCTGGAATTCTCCAGAGTCCTCAGAGTCCTCAGAGTCCTCAGAGCCTCCAGAGTTTCCAGAGTCCTGGCACTCCCGCGCTGATCCCGGCGCCTTGGTGGGACTTGTTTCTTGTTCAGGATACGAGACATCTCATGTCCGAGAGCGCCTGCGGGCGGTGCTCGCACCGTTGGGCGGGATGTCCTCTTTTGTCGAACCTGGGGAGAGGATAGCGCTCAAGCCCAATCTGCTCATGGCGGCGGCACCCGACCGGGCGATCACCACCCACCCGGCCGTGATCGAAGCGGTGGCGGAGGAAGTTCGGGAAGCAGGGGCAGAGCCCTTCCTTCTTGAGAGCCCGGGGGCGGGAACACCGTATTCTGAGCGTTTCCTGCGTAGGGTCTACCAGGCGACCGGGGTGTCGGAGATCTCATCGCGAACCGGCCTGGAGTTGAGTTATGACACGCGGGCGGAAGCTGTCTCCCATCCGGAGGGGAGGCTGATAAAACGCATGGAGCTGTTGTCGCCTGCGCTGGAGGCCGACGGCCTGATCTCCATCCCCAAACTTAAGACGCACAATCTGATGGCCTTCACTGGTGCGGTGAAGAACCTGTTCGGACTGATCCCCGGATACTCAAAGCCCGGATACCACGCCAAACTGGCAGACAAGGAACGATTTGCTGACATGCTTCTGGACATCAACACTCGCCTTCCCGCTCGGCTCTCGGTGATGGACGCTATTACGGCGCTGGAAGGAGAGGGACCGGGATCTGGGGGGGATGCACGCTTCTTTGGATCTCTTCTGGCGTCTGATGATCCAGTTGCCTTGGATGCGATCGCCTGTGTGGTGGCGGGCATAGACCCGGAAGTGGTGCCCACCTTGGCGGTCGCACGGGAGCGCCGGATGTGGACGGGTGACGCGAGGGATATCAAGGTGGAGGGGGATTCAGTCGAGGGTTGCTCCGTGAAGGGTTTCCGCCTGCCTGAGCGGATGATGAGAGGACCGGGGCTTGATCCAGAGAGACTGGGCACCAGGCTGGTGGGACAATTTGTCAAGGGAGCGCTGAACTCCCGCCCTCGTCCTAAGGTGGGCCGGTGCACCGCATGCGAGGTATGCGTGGCCTCTTGCCCATCCGGGGCGGTCTCCGTGGTAAAGCAGCGATCGGGTGCCGGGTTGGCTCAGGTGGATGATGAGCGGTGCATCCTCTGCTACTGCTGCCATGAGCTCTGTCCGGAAGCGGCCATAGATCTGGAGTACAAGGGGATAGGGAGGATTATCCACGGTTTGCGGGGTCTTCTAGGATGAGGTCCGCGGAGATCCCCGCGGAGATCCGTTTGGTCGCCTTGGATCTGGACGGTGTGGTGTACCGGGGCCGGACTCTGCTTCCCGGCGTGGAGAAGGCGCTGTCCGCTGTGCGGGATCGGGGCTTGGAATTGCGGTTCGTGACCAATAACTCCACACTGCATCGGTCCGCGGTGGCCGCACGTCTGGTCTCCTATGGGCTCCAGGTGGAGGAGTCCCAAATACTCACTTCTGGTGCGGCCACCGCCTCCTGGGTGGCTGACAGGGTGGCGGCGGACTCCCGAATTCTGGTGGTCGGGGAGGGCGGATTGTTGGAAGAGCTGAGGGAGGTGGGCATGTACCCCTTCTATCCTGGCGACCGCGGCGGCTCCTGGGGGACTGACCCTGACCTCTCCCCGCGCGAAGGGGAGGAAGGTGTGACAGCAGTGGTGGTGGGTTTGGATCGGGCCGTGAGCTACGGTGTGATAGCGGCCGCACAGGCCGCAATCAGAGACGGCGCCCTCTACGTGGCCACCAACATTGATGCTACCTATCCAGTGGAGGGCGGGGTTCTTCCCGGAGCAGGTGCGGTTGCGGCCGCGGTGACGGCGGCCGCCGGGCGGGAGCCGGTGGTAGTCGGGAAACCATCCTCCATTCTGGCCGAGGTTCTCTCGTCAACCACAGGCATTTCCTCTGAGGAGACACTCTTTGTGGGTGATCGTCTGGAGACCGACATCGCTCTGGGGGTGACGGCAGGGATGCACACGCTCTTGGTCCTCACCGGGGTGACCGCCCGGGGTGATCTCCAGGATTCTAAGATCCGTCCGGACCATGTGTTGGCGGACTTAAGGGATCTGCCGAACCTTCTGGATTCCGTGGCCGCACGGGAAGGTTGACTTCCTACCCGCCTCCTCCCTCCAGCGCTGTGAGCTCCTCTTCCAATCCGGCAATCTCATCCTCCATCTCCTCCACCTGCATGAGCTGGTTGGGACGAAGTGAGTGGGCTGGCAGCGCCTTGCGCATATCTTCTAACTCCTGCCGCCTCGTGTTGAGGCGCTGACGCAGATCCTTAGCTTGATCACTGTTGCTCACGGTCTGCTCCCTTCGCTTCTGAGGTGTCCAGTAGGTCGCACTCACCCTTCAGGATAAGTAGATGGTCAGTGCTTCTCTTAGTTCCATGGCCTCGAAATCCGGGAACCTCTTTGCGGTGTTGCTGTTCTCCGCCACTCCGCCCTGTGTGATGAAGTCTATGGCGTCGGGGGTCAGAGGTCTCCCAGGAAGGAACTGTAGCAGAGCGGCTTGAGCCTTGCCTACTCGCTTGGGAATATGGAAGAGGAGCCGGCGCTTTCCCATCACATCCAGCGCAGTCCGCATGATCTGGTTCATTGTGAGCACTTCGGGTCCTCCCAGGGCGAAGGTCATGTCCTTGGACGCCTCAGGCCTCTCCACGGCGTGGGCAAAGAAGCGCCCCACATCTTCCACATACAGAGGGGTCACCTTCTCCTCTCCATTGCCGAAAACAGGGACGAACGGTAGGTAGTCGGAGAAGCCTATAAGTCGGTTCAGGCTGCGGTCTCCGGCCCCGTAAGTCCAGCTTGCGCGTACGATCGTCCAGGGCAGCCCGCTTCCCCGGATGGCCTCTTCAGCCTGCCATTTGGCCCGGTTCCAACCCTCAGGGGCGGTTTCGGAGACCGTTACCCCGCTCAGGTAGAAGAAGCGGGGAGCGTCGGCGGGATAGCGCTTTCCTGCCGTCCCTCCGGTTTCGGCTGCAAATACGCTTTCGACCGCATTGAGCAAGTTGATTGTCCCGTTGCGATCAACGTTGGCGTAGGTCAGTCCGCGAGCGGGGTTCTCCACGGGCGCTCCGGGGAATTGTGCGGCCTGGATGATGCAATCCACTCCTTCTACGGCGGAAGTGAGGGTTTCGGGCTGGGTGACGTCGGCTGCGACGAAAGACAATCTTCCCTCTGCTGCCGCCGCCCTCCCCTCCGGAAACCCGGTCAGGACCCGTTCCGTCTTCTTGGCAGAACGTCCCATGGCCCTGACGCTCATTCCCCCGGCCATAAGATGCCTGGCGATAGCGCTTCCCATGAAGCCGGTCGCCCCTGACACAAGGATCACGCTTTGCGCCTCATCATTGCACCTCATCATTGCACCTCATCATTACACCTCATCATGGCACCTCGTCATTGCCTGCACCTCGTCATTGCTGGCGGCTTGGTGGTCTGGCGGTTTTGGCAGGACAACAGGACAGCAGGACGGCACTGTTTTTCATTATATTCTCGGTGGCAAGTGACAGCAAACATGGGGCGGGCAGGGCGCCCGGCCGGATGAGGGCGGGGCGCCCGGGGCCTCCTCAGCAGATCCGGAGCTGGAACCAGAGCCGGAGCAGGTGCTGGCGTCGGTTGAAGGGGAGTTGTACATAGTGTACGTTATGTACATAAGCGATGTGGGCCCGAATGTGGACTTCCAGGGAGGTAGATCAAGTATGAGTATAACTAAGACCCAACGTATCTCGACCACGGAGGCGCGGAAGGACCTTTCGGACGTAGTGAATCGCGCTGCCTATGGGGAGGAGCGTGTTCTTCTGACTCGGTACGGTGAGGATGTGGCGTGCCTGATCTCTATGGAGGAGGTTCGACTGTTGGAACTCCTGGAGGATCGCATGGAACTTGAGCACCTGACTCAAGCGCTGGAGCGCGTGAAAGCCAGCGGTTCAGCCCCTTGGGCCGAGCTGAAGGAGGTCTTCGGCTGGTAGCGGTCCAGCGATATAGAGCAGAATAAGTTGCCTGATTATCTCCTGTTCAGCTGCCTCCTTCGCGGCGGCCTCCCGTGGCATAATGGTCTGCTCGGCGGTGGTAGCTATGTAGACCGGTTGCGTATCGCGGGGAAGGGCATATGAATACGGTTCGACGGCGACGCCGGAAAGAATGACAGGCGCCATCTGGCCATCCAGCCTCCGGGAAATGTGAAGATGGTTGAAGTTTGAAGGGGTGGAGAACCCGGTGCTGCCTTCCCGGCCGATCACCTCTCCGGCTTCTACCCGGCCGGTCTTCACGACCGAGTCCAGGTGCGCTAGGTGGATCTCTTCCCGGCCGTCGGCGGAGGTCCAGATGATGGAGTTGCCCCAACCACCGCCGTAACCTTGACTTACCTGCTCCACCGTCCCGACCCCCGGAGCGTGGATGGGAAGGCGGTAGTTCCCCGAATTGCCCAGCTCTTCCCCGGCCGGGTTGCGGGCAGCTACAATGTCTGCGATGTGTGATTTTGTGGTGTCGGGCCAGAGGTGGTAGTTGGAGTGGCCGGAGTAGGTTGTGGCCCAATATGTGGTGCCCGGCGCGTAGAGGTCACCTTGTGCCGCGAGGGCGACGGTTTGGAGGAACAGCAACATCAGCATGGAAGCTGCAAAAATCAGCATGGTTCTTCGCAAGAGGTATCTCCTTCAGAGGGTGAACGGGTTGGTACTGACTTCTAGGATTGTGTTGTCGAGCGCATGGTTATGCGGGGTCTTGTGCGGGCAGCTGGCCTCTCATCTATCTAGGATCCATTTGGGACGAGCGCGGTATTGTAGCAGGTATTGACCGGACGGGTGCAGGCAATATTATGGGAGGTTAGCTTATGGATCTTGAGCGCGCGCGCGTACTCATAACTGGAGGTGCCAGGGGTCTGGGGCGGAAGTTTGCCCTGGACCTGGCTGCGGCGGGGTCGTCTGTGGGCATCTGTGATGTGGATGATGCCGTGCTTGGCGAGACGGTGGCGGCGGCGGCTGACGAGGGGATGACCATTTGGAGCACGGTGGCTGATGTCAGTGACGAGGCCGGTGTGGAGCAGTTACTGGCTTCTTTCGTCGGTGACCACGGCGGCGTAGACGTCATGGTCAACAACGCGGGGATCGTCAGGGATGGTTTCCTGATACGCCCTGGTAAGGGTAGCTCTGCCGGAGACCACTCCGGGCGGCAGACGGCGGGAAAGATGCCTCTCGCGGACTGGCAGGCGGTGTTGGATGTGAATCTGACCGGAGTGTTTCTCTGCGCGCGAGAAGCGGCGTATCATATGGTGGAGGGTGGAGAAGGGGGTCTTATAGTGTCCATGTCCTCCATCTCCCGGCACGGGAATCCCGGGCAGACCAACTACTCCGCGGCCAAGGCCGGGGTAGCCGCCATGACCGTGGCCTGGGCGCAGGAGCTCTCGCGGTTTGGGATAAGAGCAGCGGCGATAGCCCCGGGATACACGGATACGGAGATGACCGGTTCTCTTCGGGAAGACGTGAGGGAAAGAATTGTGGGGCGAATACCGTCTCGCAGAATGGGGGACCCGGCGGAGATCAGCCATGCTCTCAGATTCATCATTGAGAACGACTACATAAACGGGCGGGTCATTGAAGTGGATGGCGGATTGCGGGCATGAACCGCGTCATTAGCTGGACGTTCGCGGCCTGTGGACGCGTGTGAGGGTTGCTAGACGCTTTGGGCAGCTGCTTCGACCCGGGTCGAAGCCGAGCGCTTCTGCTCCCCCTTGCGTTCCTCGGCGTCCAGAATGGCTTTGCGCATGCGGATGGAGGTGGGGGTGATCTCCACCAGCTCATCTGCTGCGATCCACTCCAGGGCTTGGTCCAGGGTGGGCCGGCGTGGCACCTTGAGACCCACGTCGATGTCCTTGGTCTGCGAGCGGTAGTTGCCGAGCTTCTTGGTCTTCGTGGGGTTGCACCCGAGATCGTTGGGCCGCGCGTGTTCTCCCACGATCATTCCCGTGTATACGCGCTCTCCAGGAGAAAGAAAGAGCGTGCCTCGAGCCTGCAGACTCTCCAGCGTGTAGCCGGTGGCCACACCCGTATCCATGCTTATCAGGGACCCTCGCTCGCCTTGTGCGACCTCTCCGGCCCAGGAGCTGTATCCGCGGACGCGGGCCGCCATGATGCCGTAGCCCCGCGTGTCGGTGAGGAACTCCGTGCGATAGCCGATAAGGCCCCGTGTGGGTATGCTGAACTCCAGGCGCACTGCTCCCTTTCTCTCGGCGTGCATGCCCATAAGCTCTCCTTTTCTCTGCGCGAGCTTCTGGATCACGATGCCCTGATACTCACCGGGAACATCCACCACCAGGTCTTCAAAGGGTTCCAGGAGATTGCCGTCTTCATCGACCTTGGTGATCACCTCCGGCCGGGATACGCAGAGCTCCATCCCTTCCCTACGCATCTCCTCGATGAGGATGGCCAGATGCAGCTCACCGCGACCGGAGACCTCCAAACCATCAGCACGGCCCAGATCCGTTACGCGCAGAGCCACGTTTACGCGCGCCTCGCGCTCCAGCCGGTCGCCCATCTGACGCAGGGTGACCGCCTGCCCCTCCTCGCCGGCGAAGGGGCTGGTATTGACCAGGAAGAGCATGGAGACGGTGGGTTCTTCAATCTCCAAGGGCGGAAGCGCCGCGCTGGGGAAGGTGGGACTGCTCAGCGTGTCGCCAATATGCAGGTCCTCAGGGCCGGCCAGCCACACGATGTCACCGGCAGAGACTTCATCCGTATCGGCGCGCTCGAGTCCTTGGGTCACGAAAAGGTGGCTGGAGCAGGAGGTTTCCGTGGCGGTGACGGTCCAGTCGACCTCGCCCCCTGTTGTACCCATGGCGGTGCTGGTGCGCAGAAGTTGCTCGCCCTGCCGGTGGGTGCCTGAGAGCACGCGGCCGCAGCCGATGCGCCCAATGTAGTCGCTCCAGGCCAGGGAGCTCACCTGCATGCGGAAAGGAGCGCAGGTGTCCACTTTCGGGGCGGGGACATGCTCCACGATGGTCTGGAAGAGGTCGTCCATGCCGGACGGCGACGCGACTCCAGCTGATTCAACGTCCTCCAGTTCTCGCACCAGCCAACCCTCCAGGCCCGACCCGTAAAGTACCGGGAAATCGGCCTGCTCGTCACTCGCTCCTAGCTCAAGGAACAGGTCAAAAGTCTGCTCCAGGGCCAGGTTCGGGTCGGCACCAGGCCGGTCCACTTTGTTGACGATCACAATAGGCCGGTAGCCCAGGCGCAGGGCTCGGGTGAGCACGTAGCGGGTCTGGGGCATGGGGCCCTCATTGGCGTCCACCAGCAGGAGGACGGAATCCACCATGGAGAGTACCCGCTCCACCTCCCCGGAGAAGTCGGCGTGACCGGGGGTGTCCACCAGGTTTATCCGGTAGCCATTCCAGTCCACGGTGCAGTGCTTGGAGCGGATGGTTATGCCCCGCTCGCGTTCCAGATCATTGGAGTCCATCACCCGCTCTTCCACGCGTGCGTTTTCGCGGAAGGTGTGGGCCGCACGGAAGATGGAGTCGATTAGAGTGGTCTTGCCGTGGTCGATATGGGCGATGATCGCCAGGTTACGGATGTGAGCAGGAGAAGTGGGCATGGGCTTTCTTTCAGGACCTTTCTAATGGAAAGAAGGACCAACAGGGTGAGGGGATTGTGCATCACCCGGGAGGTCGTCGGAAACGTATAGGGGATGATACACCAAACGCGTGGTCCTCGTGGGTGCAAGGGGGGCGGAGTGTGCGGGCGTTCGCACACTCCGCCCCCCTTGCACCCGGTAGGCAGTTCTGCGAACCTATCCCAACCCATGAGTACTGAGCTCATAGATCTCACGCAGACCGCGGCTGCCGAGCTTGGCCTTCGGCCGGCTCAGGTTGCCGCTGCCGCTAAACTGCTGGACGGGGGTGCCACTGTGCCCTTTGCCGCCCGTTACCGCAAGGAGGCCACCGGGTCCCTGGATGAAGTGCAGATTACTGCAGTACGCGACCAGCTGACCCGCCTCAGGGAGTTAGAGAAGCGGCGGGAGAGTATCCTGGGCTCCTTGCGGGAGCGGGAGTTGCTCACCCCTGAGCTTGAAGTTGCCGTGTGCAAGGCGTCCACCAGAGCCGAGTTAGAGGACCATTATCTGCCTTTCCGGCCCAAGCGGCGCACGCGGGCGGCCATGGCCCGGGAGCGCGGACTTGGACCCTTGGCCGGGGTTCTGCTGGCGGCCGCGGGCACCGGTGACACGCAGTTCAACCCGGGAGCCGCTGCCCGGGACTACGTGGACCCTGAGAAAGACGTGTCCGGCGTAGATGAGGCCCTCGCGGGTGCCCGTGACGTTATCGCCGAGAGCGCGAGCGAGGATCCGGAGGTGCGCAGGCGCATGCGGGCCCTCTACCAGCGGGAGGCCGTTCTGCGTAGCCGGAAGGTCAAGGGCAAGGAGGAGTCAGGGGCCAAGTTCCGTGACTACTTCGACTGGAAGGAATCTGTATCGCGGGCGCCGTCGCACCGGGTGTTGGCCCTCCTGCGCGGGGATGCTGAGGGAGTCTTGCGTGTGACTGTGGAGGTACCGGAGGAGAAGGCGCTCGCCATCATGGAGGGGCACTTTGTGCGCGGAGCCGGAGCCGCGGCTCAGGAGGCGCGGGCGGCTCTGCGTGACGGCTTCAAGCGGCTTCTGGGTCCGAGTATGGAGAGTGAGATCCGGGTTGAGGTCAAGACCCGGGCAGACGAGGAGGCCATTCGCATATTTGCCTCGAATCTGACCGAGCTGCTGCTGGCGCCACCGCTGGGCAACCGGACGGTGCTGGCCATCGACCCCGGCTTCCGCACGGGTTGCAAGGTTACGGTGCTCGACCCTCAGGGCAAGCTGTTGCACCATGAAACCGTGCAGCCCCATCAATCCAAAGGCGCGCGGGCTCAGGCAGGGGCAGCCATCCGGAGTATGGTAGCAAGCTTTGGGGTAGAAGCTGTGGCTGTTGGCAACGGCACGGCCGGGCGGGAGACGGAGACCTTCGTAAGGGAGCTGGCCTTGGGTCGTGAGGTGACGGTGGTCATGGTGAACGAAAGCGGGGCTTCTATTTACTCGGCCTCGGAGGTGGCCCGGGAGGAGTTACCTGACCAGGATGTGACGGTGCGCGGTTCCGTTTCTATTGGCCGTCGCCTCCAGGATCCTCTGGCGGAGTTGGTGAAGATAGATCCCAAGTCGATCGGCGTAGGTCAATACCAGCACGACGTGGACCAGGCCGCCCTGCGTCGCAGTCTGGATGACGTGGTGGGGAGTGGGGTGAACCGAGTGGGGGTGGAGGTGAACACGGCGAGTCCTTCTCTTCTGAGTCACGTCTCCGGCCTGGGACCTCAGCTGGCCGCTAACATTGTGGCGTACAGGGACGAGGAAGGTCCCTACCGCTCGCGGGCAGAGCTCAAGAAGGTGCCGCGTCTTGGGCCCAAAGCCTTTGAGCAGGCGGCAGGGTTTCTCCGCGTCCGGGGCGGCGCCGAACCCCTGGACGCGAGCGCCGTGCACCCTGAGAGCTATGACGTGGTGAGAGCCATGGCCTCCGACTCGGGTGCCATGGTGGCTGACCTTCTCCGTGACGCGGAGCTTCGTGATCGCGTAGACCTGAACCG
>Ga0209587_1000077_pt1 | contig 47071 bp, 47 predicted proteins | sample NGEPerD_2_FD_184512 | JGI IMG/M metagenome (GOLD analysis project Ga0209587, IMG submission 184512) | Arctic peat soil microbial communities from the Barrow Environmental Observatory site, Barrow, Alaska, USA - NGEE PermafrostL1-D... | ecosystem: Environmental > Terrestrial > Soil > Wetlands >...
CTTCGATCAATCAGTCGATTTAGTCATTGTTCGGATTTTTCAATGGCTTGGTTTGTTATGACCTTTTTTCTGAAACCAAAATCTAAGAAAGAATCAAACAAACTCTTGACTTTTATTAGCTGGTCTAAGTGAAACGCTATTATTCCACCTAAATTGGAAGCATGTTCGCCACCTGGTGCATTATGCAAGGTGTGGACAAGATTTCTATCTACCAAGTATGTACCTCCCTCTAGAGGGTTAAGTAAACCACCCCGTCCAACAATCCCATCAAAACTCTCTAATGGCGTCTTTTTATCGTCAAGGATTTTTAAAATTAGTGCACTTCGATACTTATATTGATCTCCTACACACTCAAAAGCGTTGATTTCAGAGGCCGGATGGTCAATTCCTTGCTTCCAAAGGCAAGTTTCATTCTCATAGGCCGCGACTTTTGTTGATGTTGATCCTGGATTTATAGCCAGTACTTTCAAATCCCATTCCCCTTTTAAACGCATTTTCATTCTATTGCAAATTTATCCAAAATAATATTATTTGATTATACCATAAAATCAGCCACGACAGCCATGTTATTCCCTAGATGTCTATCTGTATGAACAGTAAAGAAGGCGTTTCTCAATTAAGAGAACGCCTTCTTACTATTCATACAGATAACACAACACAATGAGAAGTTCTTCTCGATTTTCGTGCATCGGTTGCTTAAGGCGCCACGACACGCCTGGCACCGAGATAACGTGGCGCCCAATAAGAATTTGTCATGTCATCGTAAGAGACTCCACCTGAGGATGAATTAATCATCGTGTTATTTCCGACATAGATTCCAACATGGGAAGCACCTGCAGAATATGTGTGAAAAAACACTAGATCTCCTGAGCGTAATTCTGACCGTGAAACAGAAATTCCATTGTAAAATTGCTGCTCCGATGTTCGATTCAGCACTATGTCTTCATGCCGATAAACGTATTGGACATACCCTGAGCAATCAAATCCAGGCGACGGGGTAGTGCCGCCCCAGACATAAGGTGTGCCAAGAAATTGAGCCGCGAAATTCAGAATTTGTTGAGGCCCACCTGAAACTTTTACAGTTTCCGCAACCCCTCCTCCATCATTTGACCCACGAGAAATTGTTGCCTTAGAATTGTTCGCTTTTGCGGCGTTGGCAGCTTCAATTGCTTCCTGTTGAATTAATTGTTGTATTCGGCTAACCTTTGCTTGACCAGCCAGAGATGAATAAAGCATAGCTCTTTCATCAGAGCTTAATTGAGCAAGGACGGTTTGCTGCTTGTCCAAAGCTTGTTGCACGGATTGCTGCGTTTGTTCTTTATCTTGTATCGAAGCTTGAATTAAATCTTGCTTTTGATTTATAAGTTCTTTTTGGTTGTTCATGGTTTGATTTAACACTTTAATATTCTTTTGAAGCTTACTATAGCTACCTAAGACCAGTTGAATCTTGTCCGCACGGTCAATGAAATCAGCTAAGCTACTGGCCTGAAACAGCACAGCTAAATAGGTCGTTACACCTTCTTCATAATTATTCTTTAAGAATTTTCCTAACGCTGCAACATGCTCCTGACGTTGATTCTCAAGTTTTATTTGCTCGCCATTTAATTCGTTGAGTTGTTTATGTTCCTCAGACAGAATAACTTGTTCTCTGTCTATACTGTTATTCAAGGCTTGCACTGATTGCTCTAAGGCTAAAACTTGGGTTGTTACACCAGCTACTTGGTCCTTTTGAATCTTCAAAGCTCCATTTATTTGATTGACTTGTTGTTTAGTTTGATTTAGCTGTTGTTGTAAATCAACTGCTTGGGCAGGGGTCCTTGATGAGACTAAAAAAACGACTCCAATGATGGTGACTAGCCTTATTTTATGTAGAAAACGTATCCTTTTCATTTAATTAACCCCTCGACAGCACTTTTATATATGAATTCGACGTGAATTTGGAAAATCCTTGTCTGATAATTAAAATTCAATAATTGGTATAATAAAAAGAAGTTTTATCAGTAAAGCAAGAAAAAAGTCAAAAACACCCTTTATACAAGAGTGTGAGATATTGATTTGAATTTTTCATGGAAACCAGGGAATGCTAATTATAGGAACACTCTCGGAGTTCGAAATTAGATTTGAACTAATAAATAGTACTTTTTGGAGGAAGATAATTGATTCTGCTATTAGCGTGTCTTTTCATACTTGTGTGTTATAAATGGGGAGACTGGAAAAATTGGAAGTCATATTACTCGACAACCTTATTTCTTATCGTCGGCGACTTAATCGAGAAACTTGTTTCTGCAGCTAAACCCCTATGGCATTATAACTCAACAATCTTTTCTGGAACTACAACAGCATTAATAATAGTACTAATAATTTACCCATGCACCGTTCTATTGTTTATTCCATCTTACAAAAATTCAGGAAGGATAAAGAAAGTCTTTTCACTAATTATATGGGTATGCATTTTTTCCGCCTTAGAATATCTGGGGATTAAATACAACTACATTTCTTATTTTAATGGTTGGAGTTTTAGCTACTCTTTTCTACTCGATTGGATGCTTTTTTCACTACTTATAGTTCACCAAAAAAATCCTCCAATAGCATGGTTGCTCTCTTTTATTGTTGGAGTAGTTATCACCTTATGGTTTAAACTCCCTGCACTATATTAACTTAATTGTAATTTGATTTCTTAGTCTACAGGATCAACTAGAAATATCGATTGAACCATTCTGACTTAGTTCTATAAGTTTCTCTTCAATATAGCTTAACAATTCCTTTTCACCGATATATAGTCTTCCATCTATAAGACTAGCTTTTACAGCAAAAAAGTTAATAATGAGTCTGTTTTTCTTAATAAAATATTCTTCAAGATGGAGAGGAGAAAAAATAACCTCTAATTCTCTAAAGTGCTCACTGTTCTGAGAAAGGTCAATTTTTTCAATTAGATAATGCAGGTTAAGTTTTTTTAGTGGCTGAATCATCTTATTTGTATAGTTGAGATCTTCCAGCATCCATAAATTATTGCTATAAAAACGGCCTTCTTTTCTATTTTTACTTACGTATGCTTCTCTATTTGTAATAGCACTTAGAGCTCCACGTACAGATTCTGACGTAAATTCGTTGTCATAGGAGTACTTCAGACCTGGCATAACAATCACATCGAAAATAAATCGTTCCGAAATCTTTTTTCTATCTTTTATGGATTGCCAAAAATACAAAAGAGCTTCTACTACATCTAAATTCACAGAAATGTTTTCGATCATAACTACACCTCTATCTTTATTGAATAACTACTCATTGTCACCTTTACAAGAGGCCGGCCATTTTATTAGCCAGCCCCTAATTAAATCAAGATATATAAATCACGTTGAATACACATTACTCAAAATGAGTGGGCTCAGTAACTTCGGTAGTCAATGCATCTAAGGCCTTTTTTACTAGTGATTTTCTAAGGGTATGCTCATCTTCTTTGTTAAGGTTAGGATTCCCAATCGGATATGGAATAGCCACGGTCGGTACGATTCGGTTTGCGCCGACAGATTCGCTAATAGTTGTAATCGTAGCCATGTGAACAATTGGAATTCCATATCTTTCGATTTCTTTAACAATCGTTGCGCCGCAACGAGTACAGGTCCCTCAGGTGGAAGTTAATAGAACACAATCCACCCCTGCCGCTTTCAATTCCGCTCCAATTTGTACCCCGAATTCTACAGATTTGCCTACGGAAGTTCCCGTTCCAGTAGTTGTGTAAAACCAGTTGAAAGCCTTTCCAATATATCCTTCTGCCTCAAATTCTTTTAAAATGTCCCAAGGAGCAACCCGATCAGGAATTTCATTGGCATAAATCGGGTCATATCCACCGTGAGTTGTATAAAAGCCCTCAAGAGCCTTTTTTCCACCAACGTCGTACTTACCCCATTTTTGAGCACTTGCAGATTGAATACGGTCAGGATTTCCTTTTGGAACGATGCCACCAGTTGTACACAAAGCAATAGTTGCATTTCTTAAATCTTTTATGGCTGCTGCCGGAGAAACTACATCAAATACAGGCATGGGCATTTCAGTTTCAAAGGGTTTTCCTTGCAAGCGGTTAATAAGCATTTCAACCGCCCTCTGTGACCCTCTTTTTTCCATAAACAATGTCTTTCTCATGCCTCGGGCTATGTATCCATCTATTTCAGGAGCCCCTAATTCAATACCTTTAACCAATTTTTCTGTGAGAGAAGCCATTAAAGGTAATGCCTTCCGCATTCCACCTGCTGAATCACTCGTACTGATCACGTAGGCAATCCCTTTGCAAATATCTAATCCGGGGTTTTCTAAATACATTCCGGTTATCACCGGGATCTTTAGTTCTTCAGCAACTTTCTTGGAAATCTCAGCACAGGCTACCCCATACCGGCCAGCATTAAAAGCTGGTCCGGCCACAAATACATCCGGAGAGGCTTCTCTAATAGAATTTAGAATCATGCCCATAACCTCTTGTTTATTCTCGTTGAAGTAGTTATCGCCACATATAATTGTGCCGATGACCTCTCCTTCACCTTTAAGTAATCCTTCAAAGCCCACGGCGGGGCCTACCTTTCCTGGCCTATACTCAGGAGGCATGCCTGCTTTATCTTCTCCTCCGACCTGGCCAAAAATTGGTTAACATAGTACACGACTGTAAACTTATTTGACACGACATTCCCTCCTTGCACTTTTGATTCACTTAGTATGCTCTACATGTAACATTATGGAAGCCTATTTCTGAAGTTGCACCGATCACAGCATTAAGTTCGCACATCAAAGTTCCATCTTCCAGTAACGAGCCCTCCCAGCCACCAGACAAGACATCAATGGCAGCTACATTTCCAATGATCTTGTCTGCAGGAGGTAAGGTAACAACGTGACTCACATTTCCTCCTGATACGACCGCTATAGCTTCCTCAGCAGTATCTGATAATGGTTGAGTCATACCATCTCTACCCGCACACTCATCCGTAATTAAAACCGTTTTAATTCCAGATCTTTCACATTTCTTGCAAATCATGAGCAGATCTGAGTCAGGATTGCCATAGCCCTCTTCGGATACCAAGACAGCATCCGCTCCAAACATTTTAGCCAACTTGACTGTGTAATCTGAAGCACGAAGTTTTCCCGCTAAAGTTGTATGTTCAGGAACCATGATGCAGCCTGTAAAGTTAATTGCCTTACCGTGCTGAGCATATAGGTCAAGGAGGACGGAATTGTTTTGGTGCTGATAAGTAGTAATTTTATCACAGGCTGCAACGCAGTTTCCGCTAATAACAGCATTGTCTAATTCCTCATTGGGATGAAGTATTGAGGGCAAAATATTTTGAGCATTCACTCCGTAGATGTAACCATCATGCAGCAATCCCTGAGTTATCATCATCTCTGCATACATAACTTTTGGCAAATCGGGATACTTTGCCGTTTCTTCAAAAATATTGCCAATCTCAAAGGTTAATATCTCATCAGGGATTAGATTTCTGGCTGCTTGTCCAACGAACGTTGAAGCCCGTAAGCCAGCCATACTTACAGTTTCTTCATGGTTGTGGGGAGAGATACCTTCGACCATATGAATATCTACCGTTAGATTATACGTCTTGGAGAATGGGGTCCACTTAGCCCCTTCACCCCACATATCAATAACACCTTCTTGAAAACCCACAACATCACCCACGGTAACTACTGCACACCCATATAAAACATGGGTTCTCCCTTCTCCACACTGAGCCTGTTTTTCTGTGACCCCTGGAAAACCGTTATTGCCCCCATGAATTTTCACTCTAGGTTCGATAACGTCTTTAACCGGAATAATCCTTATCTTTTCACCAGGCTTGGCCACATCAAGGGTTACATCTTTAATTCTTTCGTCTTCTTTCAAGTGGGCTATTAAGCCCAGCTTATCAACTGTCAATATACCATTTTTCACAGAACACTCTTCACCGAACTTTATATCGTTAATCACAATTCGGCCAATTTCCAGTTTCAATATATTCACCCCCTGATGTTCTTCGAAAGTATCACCACATTGTGGACTGTTCATGTAATGACGATTCGAGAAGTAGGCTGTCTAACTTTCTGTAATCCTCTTCATTGACGTAATCCATTTTACAATAATCCATGTGATTTTTATATTTCTTCCCCCACCCCGGGTCCATAACCGTATCCTAAGGCCTCATAATTGCCTCCGGTGCTGTATGCGGAAAAGACCTTCATCAATACATTTCCGGTTAAACTATCCTGCACCATAACATCTGGTCCACCCATTAGAAGATCATTACCTCTCATCACTATACCGCCATCTGCACGAGCTGATTCTGCAAAGGTGATGGGATAACCTCTATTACTTAGTTTAATTAAAGCTCTTTCAAGTTGCCTTGCGCCCTCAATATTTAATATTCCTACAGTGGGGTTCGTCTTCCCACAGGTTTTAGCTACGGCTATTCCATATACTGTATTTCTAAGCATAGCCTGGACCCGTTCCGATGCCGAGATACCCGTGGTAGTAGCTAAAAACATGTCTCTCCCCTTAGCCGGGGTGACAACCCTGCCTACTGTCGATACCCCAATCGGAAAACTGTAATGCATCGTTACAGCAGCATCTAAAGTATGGTTCAATAACATTTCATCCATCAGCGCATGGGCTTCTTCTTCATTAAATGCATCTACAGTTTCCAATTGTGTTTGGACTCCGTAGCCTAGTAAAATTACTTGGATGTCCGGATTCAATGCTTGGGCCAGTTCTCCCCCGCGGACAAGCTCTTCTGGTCCGTGTTCACTTCCGAGGATAGTTAGACCCACTCTTATTTTTTTACCAAAAGCATTGGTTTCGAGGCCCTGGGCAATTTCTTCAAATACCTCAGCGATTACTGAACGTATCGGTTCTTTTTTCATGATTATTTCACCTCTCTTAAGGACCATGCTTTACTCAATCTCCACCTAAAGTCTTAGAAAAATCTCGCATGGCATCGGCAATCATTAGGCGTACTTTTTCTTTATTGAATCCAGTATCCAGCGTTCCACTATTCTTTTCAATAACGAAGGAGACACCGTCGAAAAGATTAGTCAACCTTCCTAAGAAAAGACTGCCTTTTCCGATGATCATAGTTCTGGAAATGTCTCCTGACAGGATCATTTCCCTTGCATGACCAATAAATGGAACCCCTGAAGGGATGTGCCCTGAGTTGGTGCAAATCCTGGCATTCCGAAACCTGCAACAACCTTCGCCAGCTCTCCTTTTTCAAAGTCGCCTCTTTTAACCCCCAGAGCAGCAATCATTTTATAATTTGAAAGGGGCACATCACCAGCTCCAGCGGGTTCAGTGATTTCCGGGTTTTGCAATTCAGCAGAATAACGATCAATCTCAGTGATCTTATACCCCATTTTATCTAGAGGATTAGCAACAATGGCAGTCATTACCGCCTGCGGTGAGGATCCAGAACCGATTTTATGTCGTCCAACCCCATCTGTACGAATCACCAGATTGAGTCCATCATTTTCATCAATATGAATTGCAAAGGCACCCAGCATATCTTCCAAAGCTGGTAACCCTTTTTTTACATGATCCTTGGAGTTCATCCCCAATTTGGTGGCTGAACCACCAGCAAGAACAACAATATTCCGGTAAATTCCACTTTGAGCAAGGGCAGCTGCTTCAATAAGTGCATGAGCCGGTCCTGCGCAAAAGCTCCGAGTATCAGACCCTGTGGCATTAACGCAACCACACATTTTTCCGATGGCTTTGGCGAAGTTTCCGCCTCCCCGTTGGTTCATATCTCCACAGGCTTCCTCGGAACATTCGATGATATATTCAACATCCTCTGCTTGTAAGTCGGTTTTCATCAGGAGAAGCTGTAGGGCAAAAGCAGCCGAAGCCTTGCTTACAAGATTTTCTAACATCACATGGTCTGATAACGCTTGATCAAAATCATGCGCTTTTTTTACACACCCCACTAGCTTTGCCTTAAAATACAACGGCTGGGCTAAGTGGTCATCCACTAACTTTTGAACTTGTTCGAATGAACTAGGTTGCTTTTCGAGTTTATCGAGATTCTTAAGTTTTTGTAATACGGGATGATCGGCAATTTTCCCCTTGACTTCAAACTGAAATTGTTCTTCTAAGATTACTAAATCAAAGACATCAACAATTTTAAGTAGAGCTATAAATTCGTCTTCCGGCATAATCTCACCGTACTTGCCATCCCTACTTGCCCCTTGAACAGAATTTTCATAGTTCTTTAACTCATCCGGTGGTATATTTCCGATGTACACCTGATTAGGGGGATAAGCTACCGCCGCCTCAAAGCTTCTTAAGTGCTTTGGAAGGTTTTGTAGGTGCTCCGAATCTATATTCTTGCGTCGCTCCGATGTTTGAGTGGTACCGTGATGAACCAGCATATCGTTAGCCTGGATCAAGGCATAGGCAGCACCTTTGACAACTGGATAATTCATAATATCATCACCTCTAAATGTACTAAAGGGTAATGAATTAACAAACATTTTCTTTCATTACCCTTTAAAATACTATTCTTCTTAATTTACCTTTTGATTCCGTGCTATTTACGGTATGTTTTTACCTCTTTTATAATTTCATCGACCTCGAGTACCATTTCCATCATACTAATTTGTTCCTCATAGACATCTGGATCAACTTGCTCTTTTAACTCAAATACGTGATATGCCTTGAGTCCCAACGAGACTCCTGACAACGGACCTGCAAACGTAGGATCTCCAGTTGATACGGTTTCTGCAGTTAGGCCGGACGCTTCTGCCTCCGCTCCTCCTATTACTACGATGAAATTTTCATTACCGTATTTCTCCGTCAAATCCTTGATACGCGTTTGATTTTCCAGGTCCATTGCCCCAGCGGCAGTTCATACAAAACACTCTGTCGTAGAGAATACAACATCTGCCCCAGCAGATTTGATACATTCTTCGATGGCCGGACCCGGTATACCGTCGCGGTCACCTAGGATAGCAACCTTTTTGCCTTTTAGCATTTCCACATTTCCCCTTCCATAAGTATAAGTATTGTTAGTTTTGGTCTATACCAATTCAAGAAGCTTAGCTTCTACATCTTGAATGGAAATTGATTGGCATAATTCACCTACTATTTCCCCATTTTTATACATACCAACAGTTTTCCTCGACCCAATACCTACGGAATGGAAACATATTATCATTTAAAATCTTCGCCAGGAAAAGTCCTCGCAGAATTAATCCAAAAACAACTTACTCAGCTTCAATCTGACAATAAGCGTAAATCCAAAGCAGGAGATTATTATCTTATCAATCAATCGAAGATGCCTGCTGTGATTGTTGAAGTTGGGTTTATCTCAAATCCTCGGGAAAGGAATCTTTTATTATCGAACGATTACAGGGACTCCATCGCTGATGCCATTAGCACTGGAGTTGTTCATTACTTCAGTGAATTCCCACAGGGAGTCCGAGAAAGCCTACAAACAGAATCACAAGAAGGTCCACCCTCTATTAACGAGGATAACTATAAACTCTACTTCCCGAGCTCAGATTTTGAAAGCCTCTTCTCTGAAAATCGTCATATTGACCGATCAGCATGGTCAAAACTAACTCTCTATCAAAAATCCAGTCTTATCTTAAAGGAACTCATCCAAGGTCCTCTGACTGTAACTAGCACGAGAACTATTTCTCCCAAAACTAAGATACTTTCACTAACTATTCAAAACGGAATTGCAATTATCGACTTTAGTAAGGATATTCGGGACGATTTCTCCGGTGGGGCTTTAGTAGAGGATATAACTATAAAATCAATTATTTGGTCAATGACCCAGATCCCAGGTATTCACGGGGTGTCTATTCTAATTAATGGTGAATATGGAGACTCCATTGGTGGGCATATCTTCTTAGACCATACGTTTCCTATTCAAACATAGTTCGAAGTTTACTTTCAGAGATGTTGATGGCACCCTATGTACAGCCAAAGTAGTTTACTATTCTGTACTATAACTGTATAAAATTAGATATATTTTTCAAAACAGTTGTTGCCTTTTTCTCAATCTGTAGTATAATAGTATTAAAAATGATTATGTGTATAGGAGTAATTAGAGTTATGAACTATTTTACCCTAATTGATAATACTCCAACAAGCGGATCTGGTTTGTATCCTCCGACATGCTCTCAGTGCCCTGATCGCAGTAACTGCGCTCAGTGCATTGCATTTTAACCCTCCTACTCCTGTATCTCTTTTGCTTTTCGTGAAACAGCGTGGATTTACTGTACTGACAAGAATACCCTTCCTTTATCTTATGGATAATTTTATAACAAAATAGAGCCCAGGACATTAGAAATCCTGGGCTCTATTTTGTTATAACGTAACACATTATTAGTAACGGTAATCTATTATTAGATTGTCATGAACTGGGCTGCATGTAGAATTCAATCTCATAACGCTCGGTTAACCATTTAGCCTTCCATTCATCCAATAACAAAACAGCATAGTTTTCATCTTTATCCATCACAACTGTACTCATGCTTGATTCAGTCAGCAACTTAATGGTCTTTTCATCTTTTTCAACCCACCGTACGATTTCAAAAGGAAGATGTTGGATATCTACTTGAACCCCGTACTCTTCACGCAAGCGGTATTCTAACACTTCAAACTGTAATTGTCCGACAACCCCAATAATTGGAGCCTCTACACCGATATTGAGATCGCGAAAAACGTGAATTGCTCCTTCTTCTTGAAGTTCCTGTATTCCTTTGATGAATTGTTTGCGTTTTAAAGCATTCGCAATATTGATCCGTGCGAAATTTTCAGGGTTAAAGAATGGCATCGCTTCAAACTGAAGATCATCTTTTTCAGTGAGAACATCTCCAATTCTTAAGAGACCACTATCATGCACCCCAATAATATCACCAGCAAACGCCTCGTCAAGAATTGTCCGTTCTTGAGCAAACAACTGTTGTGGTTGTGCAAGTCGAAGGCGTCTATGGGAACGGGTATGAATCACGTTCATACCACGTTCATAACGACCGGAACAAATCCTAATAAACGCGATACGATCCCGGTGCTGGGCATTCATGTTAGCTTGAATTTTAAAAATATATCCCGAAAAACTTGGGGTTTCCGGATCTAGCTCGCCCAGATTTGTGCTTCGAGGTTGTGGGGAAGGTGCTAACTCTAGAAAGCTGTGTAAAAAGTTAGGTACGCCGAAGTTATTAAGTGCACTCCCAAAAAACACCGGCGTCACTTCTCCTCGATCTACACGTTCCCGGGAGAAGATATTTCCGGCTAAATCCAAAAGTTTAATTTCCTCATTTAACTGGTTAAGCAGGAGCTCCCCAATTCCTTCTCGTACATATGGATCACTGAGGGCTCCGGATACGGGTGGCTTGGCACTAGATTTTCTACTTCCTTCAATAAAACGCTCAACTCGCCCCGTAAGGCGATCATAAATTCCTTTAAAATCTGGCCCCATACCGATGGGCCAATTCATTGCATATGATTCAACTCCAAGAACTTTTTCCACTTCATCCATTAAATCAAGTGGATCTTTGGCATTACGGTCAAATTTATTAATGAAAGTAAAAATTGGAATGCCTCGTTTTCGACAGACCTCAAATAATTTTTTCGTTTGAGTTTCAACCCCTTTAGCGGCGTCAATCAGCATAACTGCACAATCCGCTGCGGTCAGGGTGCGATAAGTATCTTCACTAAAATCTTGGTGACCTGGTGTATCCAGAATATTAATGACATATCCCTGATACTTAAATTGAAGAGCGCTAGAAGTAATAGAAATACCTCGTTGTCGTTCAAGGTCCATCCAGTCCGAAGTTGCATATCGTTCTGTTTTTCTAGCTTTGACCGTACCTGCTTCTCTAATTGCTCCTCCAAAAAGAAGTAATTTTTCTGTTAATGTTGTTTTTCCTGCATCTGGATGGGAAATAATTGCAAATGTTTTCCTAGAATTTATTTCTATTCTTAGATCCTTTTGGTTCAATGTCTTTAACTCCTTAAATTTATATTATACATCTTAAATAAAAAAGTCTTCTCTCAATAGTTATAAAAAATAATTATACCACGCCTACGTGCCTCTCCTCAAGTCATTTTCTTCTTCTTAGTTCAATTAATACTGCAAAGTATATTTTTAAATAAGCATCTAATTACGAGAAGGAATTAACCACCTCCACGTTGAATCTGTATGCAAGAAGCTCAGATATTGGAGGATGGTAGCCATGTCCTTGTTTCGAGTGCTCTATGAGATACTAACCCAAAACGGTTGGGAATTCGATTTTGATAACAAAAATGAAATTATCAAACTTGAGATCCGAGGCATTAACACTGATTTCTACGCTTTTCTTCTTGTTGATGAAGAGCAAGAATCTTTACTTTGTAACACGCATATTAAACAAAAAATTCCTCCCTCCAAACGACTTGAAGTATGCGATTTCATGAGCCGTGTTAACTATGAACTCGCTAATGGTAATTTTGAAATGGATATGGATAACGGGGAAATTAGGTATCGCACGTATCTTGATCTCGCAGATGCTGAACCTTCTAGAGATCAGGTAGTAAATATTGTTTGGAACGGTGTCCTTGGATTTGACACATATTATCCTGGATTATTGAAGCTCATAGGAGGGGATTACAACGCAGAAGAGGCCGCTGCATTTTGCACTGGACAAGATAATTAGAACACTAGTATGAAAGCCTCCCAGTCAAAAAAATTTAGGGGGCTTTCACATTTAAACCCACAAGGACTTAAAAACAACCTCGAATAATTCGAGATTGTTTTTAATAGATAACCCTCATTTTACAAATGTCCTTCAACTGCTGCTTTGGCCACGGTCAAAGGGGAGGCCAAGTAAATTTCAGCTTCAGTTGCTCCCATCCGTCCTGGATTATTTCTTATCGTTGTTGTGACAGCTCTATCTCCCAAGGCTAATACTCCGAAATGTTTACCAGGGCACGGTCCACAACCAGGTGGCATAATGACCGCACCACGTTCTCGGATTAAAGTGCTTATCCCCTGTTCATCCATCTTTTGCGCTATGGTTCTCGATGCTGGTGTCACGATAAATATAACATCAGAGTGCACCGGATGTTTCCGAAGAACATTGGCAATAATCTTCATGTCCTCCAAACGACCAGCCGAACACCCCCCCGCGATCGCCACATTAATCTTTACGCCAGCCAGTTCTCTTGCTGGTTTTACATTTGTGGGTTGAGGAGGAACAGCAATCATGGCTTCAATTATACTGACATCAACTCTATGTTTGATAGGACCAGCCTCTTCACCTGGAGGCACGACAAAAGCAGTAGCCGCTCCCGCCTCAGGTAACAAGTTGCAGATTGTCATACTGGCACCAGATGACAAGGAATTGAAAAGTGTTCCTGTTAACCCAACCGCCTTCCCCTTCAATTCACTTCCAAATTTCCATAGTAGGAACAGAGCAATGTCTCTCGGGAGCACTCCAGGCCGTAGCGCACCTTCAAGCCCAATCGTCAGAAGCTCAGGCACTTCCATCTTAAGAATACCTGAAGTAAGAACAGAAACTAATTCTTCAGATGTTAGAGAAAAAGCTAGCGCTCCAAAAGCTCCCGCTGTAGCCACATGCCCATCAGCACCGGCTATGATCATTCCGGGCCAAAGCAAAGCCTTCTCTGCTACGATTTGATGTAATACCCCTTCGCCATGATTATAAAGAACACACCCTTGTGCTACAGCAAATTCGCTAAATCGACGCTGGAAACTGCGTTCGGACGGGGTTGGAGCTGGAAAAGCATGATCTACTGTTAAGAGCACTCGGCGTCCATCACATACATTTCCAGATTGCTTTTCCCAAGCCTCAAGTAATTTGGGACCAGTTCCGTCATGTGCAAGGGCTAGGTCCACTTCTATCTCAACCCTGTCCTCCGGGGTTATCTTTTCAACCCCAGCAGCTTTAGCTATATATTTATAATAAAAACTTGCTTTCATTTTAAAACACCCCCATGAGAATGCTTAAAAGCTAAACTGTGGAATCCATCCATCGAATATTCTGGGGGCTTAGCCACGTTTACTCTCCTCCTTGTTTTTTAAATAATGCAACATTCATGCCATAAATAAAGCAGAACCCTTAGGGTTCTGCTTTATTTATGGCATAGCATATAATGAATAACGAAATCCAGTCATATAAGCTTTATATTTCAGAAAAATTATAGTGAAATTTAATATAAATTCTAAAAATATAAACTCTTATCTTGGCTATTCGATTTGCCATTGTTCCGTTATTGTAACGCATTGTAGCATGTTGGAACTGATTTGTTACATTATTGATATTGATAATGTTGTTGATGTTCTTGTAGTTTTCGCCACAGTGTTGTTCGGCTTATACCTAATCGCCGTGCGGCTTTCGTCTTATTCCCGCCACAAGCTTCTAGAGTCTTCTTCAGTAGATGAATTTCGTATGACCCCAATTCATCACTTAGACCCTCTTCTCTCCCATTCTGCACTAGTTTTCCAATGTTCTCCTGCTCACGAGTGCTCTCGTCTGTTCTCCCAAATGTGTCAACTAGAGGTATGACCTTTTTCATGTCCTCAGCCGTAATATCCCTATCCCAAGTTAGCATTACCAAACGTTCCATCGTATTTCGCAATTCACGAATGTTGCCCGGCCACCCATAGCTAAGCATAACATTTTCCGCCTCGGGGTGAAAATCGCCTACACTGCGGTTCATTTTGTGGGTTAATTCTTGTAGGAAATATCGAGCAAGAAGCATGATATCCGAACTCCGCGCAGCCAACTTAGGAATTACTAAAGAAAGTACATTCAATCGGTAAAAAAGATCCTCGCGAAAGCTCCCATTCTCTACCATCATCTGCAAATCCCGATGAGTTGCAGCCACCAAGCGCACATTCACAGGCAAAATGCTGCTATCACCCAAGCGCATGATTTCCCCTTCTTCCAATACCCTCAGAACCCGTGATTGGGATGATAGAGCCATCTCACCTACTTCATCAAGGAAAAGTGTTCCACCGTGTGCTGTCTCAAAAACCCCTGCTTTACCACCTTTTCGAGCACCGGTAAAAGCGCCTTCAACGTAACCAAAAAGTTCGCTTTCTAACAAATTCTCGGGCAGAGCAGCACAGTTTATCGCCACAAACGGCCCCTGTTTACGGGGACTGGCATTATGAATAGCTTGAGCAAACATTTCTTTTCCAGTTCCGGTTTTCCCGTGCAAAAGCACTGTCGAATCAACTTGAGCATACTCATGAGCGAGCCAAATAGCATCGTTAATCACTTTGCTCTGCCCAAGAATATCATCAAAATTGTATTTTGCAACATGACCTCTATCAGCAAGGGTTCGTCTCACTTTATGTTCTAAACGCTGCAGTCTATCTATCGGCTGAAAAGTGGTCACTACTCCTTCAACCCGATGATCAACTATGATCGGGATACGATTAGCCACGACTTTTGATCCACCGATATCCATGATTTCCCCGATCTCTGATTTTCCCGTCTGAAGAAGTGTCTGGCAATGGGCTTTAGGTAACACTTCAGTAACAAACCGGCCGATAGCCTTTTCAGCAGACCATCCAGAAAGCTTCTCCACAACAGGGTTAAAAACGTTGATTCTCCCCTTATTATCTAAAGCAATTACGCCGTCATAAGTGAAGTCCAAAATAGCCTTTAGCTGTTCAGTTAAGCGCTTTTCTTGCTTACGGACCTCTGAAACCCGGCGAGCCTCAGCCAATGCCCGTGATACTGTTTCCCGTCCGGAACTGATAACAACAGCCTGCATTCCCAGCTTGCGCGCTGCATTAGCCATTGCGACTTTGCCAATTACAACCTCTACCCCGGACTGTTTCAGAAAAGTCATCCCTTTGAGGATATCCTCTTGTTGGAATTTTTGGTCACTTAAGGTGCATTTAACAAAACATTTCCCCATAATTTCTTCAAAGCTTATAACTTCCTCGATGATCTCTTTCACATCGACAATCCCAATATTTTCACTTATTTTTTTTGCCTGTAAATACGCTTTTAGGATATCCACCCCCCCAATGAGAACATCCACTACTGGAAGGGAAATTTGGGCTTTGCGAATCATCCAAGAGGTCACTCCCCGACTGACCAAAACTTGGTAGCCATTCTTTTCAGCCTCTAAAGCGAGCTTAACCCCTTTTTCCATGCGAGCGATACGGATATCGACGCCCGACTCACCCTTTGTACTCATACCTTGTGTACTCAGATCCTTTGCCAATTCCGCCAGTTCAGAAAAAGGGGCAATAAACAAGATTTCCGCCATATTAACAGCCTGGCTTCAAACACTCTCTAAGAGCCTCAAGAGCAAGGCCTTCCCTCCTTTCTTAAAAGGAACAATCGTTTAAATACTTGAAGTAAGTATATCATGCGAATTAGGTGAATAACGCGCCAAATTAAGGATATCAGAAATAAGTTTACTAGTCTTGCATCGGCACAATGTATATAAGTATCATAATGAAATGCACTATGCTTCCAGCAGCAATAAACAAATGGAATATTTCATGAAAGCCAAAGCGTTTTGGGAAGAAATCAAAGATTTTGGTAGCATATATAACCGCCCCCATGGTATAGATCACTCCACCAACGGCCATGAGGATTATCGCTCCCAGCGGTAGATGTTTAATAAGTTGTAGGAAAGGAACCAATGCAATCCAACCAAGTGAGACATAAAACGTTGCTGAAACATATCTAGGGGCATGAATAAACCAAATCTTTAGAACAATTCCTAGGACGGCTAAAGACCAAACCGAAATGAGCATAGCCCAGCGCCATGCGCCTTCGAGTCCATGGTAAAACACCGGGGTATAGGAACCCGCAATCAAAATGTAAATAGCAATATGATCTATCTTTTTAAGGAGAAGTTCTTTTTGGGGCGTGGTCTTAACCCAGTGATAGATGGAGCTAGCTCCATAAAGTAATATCATGCTCAGCCCATATATCGTCATAGTTACGAGTTTTGAAATGTTGTCTTTGGACATAACAATTAGAAATACGAGTCCAACAATCGCCGCTATGAACGAAATAAAATGTGTCCAAGTGTTGATTGGTTCCTTCATCTTCATGCTCATGTTGAGGCCTCCATTTACTTCTCTTACTAAATGTTACTATAAATCCAAGTTTAAACCTTACTTTAGGCAAAATCAACCTCTACTCGACTTCATAGCAACTCGATAATTTACGCCAGTCAAGTTATGTAACCTAAAAAGGAAATGTCTCTATTTTGTAGCAAAAATTACCTGAGTAATTTATTTTCTCTAACACATAATAAGAATGTTCCAGTACACAAACAAATTTAAAGGAGGTTACCTATCATGGCAGGAGAAAGAAACACTAATACACCAGCAGCTAAAGGGGCTTCACAACAACTGGATCAATTTAAGTATGAAGTAGCAAATGAAATGGGCCTTCAACTTGGTGGAGACCGAACAAGCCGTGAAAACGGTTCTGTCGGTGGCCAAATGACCAAACGGATGATCCAATTTGCAGAAGAACATCTTAAAGGCGGAAGTCGTATCTAATGTCAAATCAATAGTTTCACGGTTAAACCTAAATAAGAGGGATATCGTTAGATATCCCTCTTATTTATTTTTATCTTTATTGCCATCTTTTCTGGGCATGATCATCACCTCAAGGATAGTTAATCCAAAGATAACGTATTCATTCTGCCTTATTTGACCGATTTCCCGAATAAAACACCTATTATATTGGTTAATCTAGTATTGTAAAAATAAACCTGAAACGGAAGGTACAACCATGAAGTTAAGAAACTTTATGATCTTTAGTGCCTTATCCCTCGGAGGATTCACCTTCTTGTATTGGCAATCTGTAAAGTTGCCCTATCCCATGCCCGAAGAAGCAATCCAAGGTAAACAAGTATGGCAGACTTACAACTGTGTTAGCTGTCACACTCTCTTTGGCAACGGTGGATATAATGGAGATGACATGACACATATCGTAAGCAAACGATCCTCTCCAAAACTCATAAACTTTTTTGTTAATCCTCCTGTCATGAGACCAAATCACAAGCGTCTTCACCCCAAGGTAAGCCTAGAAGAAGCAGAAAAACTAATTCAATACTTTAATTTCCTTGACAAAATACCGACGCTTGGTTGGCCTCCTGAGTCATACAAACCGGGAGAAAACACATGAGCCTCTATAAATGGTTATATAACCTAATTTTTAGAAGGACTCCCTCTCTTTTATTTGGGCATTTCGTTAAGCATTGCCTTAGAGGGTTACAACTTATTGCGAACCTTAATATCAGTCAAATCCAAAATCACTCCCGCAGCTGTCATTACAACAGCCGGAGTGTGCTTACTCTTTCTTTTCCTCATTCCGAATGTACTGACCTATCAAAATCCAATAGCAGACGAAGCTGTAAAATTTTGGGTGGTTCATCTCTGGGAAGTATCTTTCTTGCCCCCGCGATGTTTTCTTTTGCCCTTATGGAGTATATTATCAGGACCTCTCCAAAACCGTGCTTTTTCCTTTTCCTGAACACCCTCGTGCGCTGCCACTTTGCTTTGCATGCTCTTTAAGGGTTTTTCTTTACTGCGTACATCCTTGAATGTGGCTCGTTTGCTTGGAGCACCTACTATGCTCCGCTCAGCTTTGGATCGACTAGTTTCACCTGACACTCCCTTATAAGGTGCTTTTTCTACACTCCGAGTATCCCTATATCGTCCTGGCTTACCAGTTGCGCCCTTTTGCTGTGCTTCAATGGTTCTTGCACCCTTATGGCCACCCGTTTTAGCAGGCGCGCCTTTGTAAGGTGCTGCTTCTACACCCTGTGAATCTTTATAACGTCCTGGCTTGACCAATGCTCCCTTGTATGGTGCTTTAGTATTTCGTGCACCTTTGGAGCGTGGTTCTTTGTTCTCTATGCTCTTACGACTGCGAGGTGTATCTTTTGTTTGTGTATCTTTGTATGATGTTTCTTTACTTGGTGTACCTTTAAATAGTGCCTCTTTGTCTTCTATATCCTTGCTCTTCATACCTGATCGTCTCACTCGACCTTTAGTTGGCTTACTTCGCATACTTAGTTTTCCATCTTTTTCTAACGATTCTGACCTAATATATTTTTTAGGTCGTATAAGACATTTAGGTCCATATCCGATAAGATCCTCGCGATGAGCCAAACGTAAAGCTTCTTCCACTAACGCATGATTTTTAGGACTCCGGTACTGAATTAAAGCCCTCTGCATAGCCTTCTCATGCATACTACGCGGGATATAAACTGGCTCCATGCTAATGGGATCCAAGCCGGTGTAATACATACAAGTGGAGAGAGTCCCTGGCGTTGGGATGAAATCCTGGACTTGTTCTGGATTAACACCCATTTCTCGAACATATTCCGCCAATTCGACGGCTTCTTTCAAAGTACTACCTGGGTGAGAAGACATCAAATAAGGAACGAGATATTGTTCTTTACCTAGTTCTTCATTTGCCACACGGAATCGTTCCACAAATTCTTCGTATACCGCTTTTCCAGGTTTTCCCATGAGGCGAAGAACTTCCTCACTAACATGTTCCGGAGCTACTTTCAATTGTCCACTGACGTGGTGCTCACAAAGCTCACGTATAAACCCAGAACTTTGATCTGCTAAGACTACGTCATAACGGATACCAGAACGGACGAAAACCTTCTTGACCTTTGGCAAACTTCGCAAGCTGCGCAAGAGCTCTAAGTATTCTTCATGATCATTTTCAAGTTTATCGCAGGGTTCAGGAAAAAGGCACTGTTTATGTGAACATGCTCCCCTAGTTAATTGATCCTTACAAGCTGGTTGTCGAAAGTTTGCTGTTGGGCCACCCACATCATGAATATATCCTTTAAAGCGATCATTCCAAGTCATCTGCTCAGCTTCCCGAATAATCGACTCGGCACTTCGACTTTGAACAATTCGTCCTTGATGAAACGTTAACGCACAAAATGAGCAAGCGCCATAACAGCCTCTGACGCTGGTAAGACTAAATTCCACTTCTTCAATTGCCGAAACTCCACCAAGTGCTTCATAGGATGGATGAAAGGTACCCATAAAAGGCAGAGCATAGATTGCATCCATCTCTGCTTGGGTCAAAGGAAGTGAGGGGCGGTTTTGCAGTACACCTTTGCGTCCATGAGGTTGATACATTGGTTTTCCTCGAAAAGGGTCCTGCTGATTATATTGCACCCAAAAAGCCCATGCATACTTTTCCTTATCTGAAACAACATCTTCGTAACTTGGCAGAGTAATGCTATCTGGAGGCACTACCTCCCCAGTCAAAGGCACCATTGTTCCCCTAACATCCGTAATCTGATCAATCGGTACCCCGTTATTCAGAAGTTCGGCTACCTCAACAATCGCCTTTTCTCCCATGCCAAAAACAAGCAAATCAGCTTGACTATCGAGTAAAATAGATCGTTTAACGTCATTACTCCAATAGTCATAATGGGAAAAACGCCTCAAGGAAGCCTCAATTCCTCCTATAATTACAGGAACACCCGGAAGTGCTTCACGTACGCGATTTGAATAAACAATTGTTGTTCGATCTGGACGAAGTCCTGTCGTTCCGCCAGGGGAATAAGCGTCCTTATGCCGTTTCTTTTTGGCCGCCGTATAGTGATTAACCATGGAATCAAGATTCCCCCCCGTAATCAAACACGCCAAGCGGGGTTTCCCCATAGTTCGAAAGTTGCGAAGATCTTTCCAATCAGGCTGCGCCAAAATTCCAACCCGGAAATCATTTTTTTCCAAAACACGAGCAATAATAGCAATCCCGAAGCTCGGATGATCTACATAGGCGTCGCCGGTAATCAAGAGAAAATCCAGTTCATCCCAGCCGCGTGCCTCCATATCTGATCGATTCATGGGCAAAAAATTTCGTATACGCATATTCCAATATTCTCACCTTTCTGTTTAGACACACGCGAATAGTATCCTGGTATAAAAAACTTAGCAAGCGCCAAACCTTAGCGAAGGCGGTCGCCTTCGCTAAGGCTATGTGACCCGATACTTTTACTGTCTATCTGTGGCAAAAGATAGAAGAGGGACAACCCCTCTTCTATCGATAGTTAATAAACTGTAGTTCTATGCCGAAGTCTTCCTTACGTAATAAGGACATGACCGCTTGGAGATCATCTTTGTTCTTACCAGTTACCCGTATCTCCTCACCCTGTATGGAACTAACTACTTTTATCTTATTGTCTTTGAGGACCTTATTAATGAGCTTTGCTTTTTCTTGGGCAATCCCCTGGACAAGTTTAACTTCCTGCCTAACTGTATCCCCAGCAGCTGGTTGGGACTTCCCGTACTCCAAAGCTCTCAGGGATACTCCTCGCTTGACGAGTTTACTTTCCAGAATTTCGACAACGTTCGTCAATTTATAGTCATCATCTGAGATTAAAACTATTTTATCTGTTTCAAGTTTAATAGATGATTTGCTGTTTTTAAAATCAAACCTATTAGCGAGTTCTTTCTGAGCCTGCTGAACTGCATTATCTACCTCAGGCATATCCACCTTGGAAACAATATCAAATGAAGAATCTTTAGCCAAATTAAACGCTCCTTTATACTGACTAATTTTATAGTTTATTCAAGTATTCTTTAGTTAAAACGACATTATGTACAACTTCCTTTGTCTTCCCTAAACTCGGCAATTTTTTGCCATTCAAGGTGATCGAGAGACCTCCTGCATTTCCGACTGTGACCAATTCAATTTTGTCTGTACCTTTAACTACTTTGGTAGTTCCAGCTGTATATGTACCTTGACTAGTAGGCTGACCATCAACCCGTATCACAAGCCAACAATCTTGAGTGAAAACCAACTCTGCAGTTAAGCCATCCTGTGTTGTCTCTACAACGTTTTCCGAGTTAGGAACTATAGGAATACTAGGTGCTGGCGTAACCGTCTCAGTTTTAGGTGCATTTGGCAAAGCAGGCGGGACATAAAGAGGATCTACGAGTTTGTTCCCAGTCTGGCTTAAAGCGGCAATCACGATTACCAAAACAATGGTCAAAACCGCCATACTCCCTAGGATCGCGGGCCTAACCCAAAGAGGACGGACTTTTATCAATTTTTTAGGTTCAATAACAGGTACAGCCTCAGGCGTCGCAGAAAAATTATAGAGTGCAATAATTTCATCGGGGTTTAAGCCCAACTGTTTAGCATAGGTTCGCAAATACCCCTTGGCATAAGTTGTTCCTGGGAGTATCTCATACTTTTCCTCTTCGAGGGCTTTAATATAACGAACGCGTATTTTAGTTATTTCTTCAGTATACATATAACTCCACTGTTTTTCTTCTCTGGCGGTCTGGAGCATTTGTCCTTCTCCTGCCATTAATAAACCCCCTTTTCTCCCCATCAACTCAAGTCGAATGCTGTAAAGCTCATGGAAATATCTTCAATTCGAATCACATCTTCCTCATGATGGCGAATTTCGATAATAAAGTCAAAGTCAACTTCCAAACGTCCATCTCGTAGAAAAACATCCGGGTGTTCAATAATCTTTAGCGTTGGCATTTGTAATACTTTCTGGATTAAAGCCCAATGTTCATTGTTTCCCCTCGTTGTACTTGTAATGCCATCAATAAGAAAAATACTATTCTCTGACTCATCCAGTAAATCAGTCCGTATAGTTTGTCGAATGATCGTCGACGACAATAAAATCCAGCGTTTATTCGCATACACACAAGCCGCGATAGCCGCTTCTGTTTTCCCCACACGAGGCATTCCTCGTATCCCGATAATTAGATTTCCACCTTCTAATAAAGTATCTCCTAAAAAGTCAACCAGCACACCTAATTCTTCACGAACAAACCGATAAGTAGGGGGGTTCATTTCAGCCATGTCCAACCGCTTACCGTGGCGTAACGCGATGCGATCTAACAAAGTAGGTGGACGAAAAGCCGTAACTTTAATGGCTGCAACTTGACTTAGCGCTTCATGTAAAGCTCTTACTTTGGCATCATCATGAACCTTTAATAAAAGCCCTCTACGGGTTTTCCCAATTCCCGTGACCGACAAAATATTAAGGTCCAGCATCCCAATCAATGTTGTCACTGCTCCAAGCAATCCCGGCTTATTTTGCTGAATATCGTACTCCAAATACAGCAGATTCTCCACTTGGTTGGGCCACCTTTTCATCGAGATAGCATTCCAACTCCCTTAATGCATTCACAGGCTCTTGATAATTCAAATAAAATGCATACTCTGAGCTTGGTTCATTGGGATAGGCATATAGTTTGTCATAGTATTCGACAAGTAATCGCTCTGTAAAGACATCCAAACAGCCAGTTTCTAACAAGGTGCGTAATTCTCGCACTTTAACATGACCCAAAGTTTTAATCAGCCTCTCCAAAGCAACTCCAATCTCCTGAAGTGCATTGGGTACTGATGTATACTCATTCAACAAGCGTTGTACCCGATTTTCCACAGAATCATAATGGAGGACTTGTATTCCCTCTTGCATCGATTTATAGAAACTAATTGGTAGCGTAACTCTACCAATTCGTTTACTCTCACATTCAACAATAACATAAGAAAATTTGTTCAACGATACAAGTTCCTCATACAAAGATCCTTCAAATTTTTTTTGGGACGGAGGGTTCCCTAGCCCCATAGCGCCAAAGACCGATCCTCTATTATTTGCAAGTTTCTCAAGATCAATCGCTGGATACCCCTCCGCCCGTAAGTGCTTCAACAGATCAGTTTTCCCAACCCCTGTATTTCCACGAAGCACCACTACCTGATAGGGAAGTTTTGATTGTAAATAAACAAGAACTTGACTGCGGTAAGCTTTATACCCTCCTAGTAAACGGTATATTGGGATGCCCATTAATTCAGCTACCGTTGCCATAGCCTTACTCCGCATCCCACCTCTCCAACAAAATAATACTAAAGGACCATTTTGGGATAATTTCTCAACCTTTTTTACTAATTGTGGAAGTTTAGGGCTAATTATACTTAAGCCCAGTTCACGAGCCAAACTAGGTGTAGTTTGTGTAAATGTTATACCAACCTGAGCACGTTCTTCGTTATTAAACAGAGGAAGATTAATCGCTCCTGGAATCGTTGCTTCAGCAAATTCCCCCTCAGAGCGAACATCGACAAGAATTGGGTGGTCTAGTGCTTTAAGACCTTGAACATTGATCTCCTTAATCATGCTTAGTTCCTTCCAACAATGGTGAATTCTATATATCTAATCATAAATGCTATAGCAGTATTATGCAACTAGTGTGTTAGTTCATCTCGCAACTGACCAAACTTCAACTCAAACTGTCCTCTTGTCATTAGAACCTCTCGTGGTTTAGAGCCTTCATATCCTCCGACAACCCCTTTTTCCTCGATAGAGTCCATCAATCGAGCTGCTCGAGTATATCCAATGCGTAAGCGACGTTGTAAAAGAGAAACGGAAGCGTTACCACCTTCTATGAAAAGTTGAGCGGCCTGATAAAAGAGTTCATCTTCCATATCTTCTGATTTAGCATTTCCAAGCTCTATATTTGGAATTTCTTGGTACTCAGGCTTAGCCTGATTTTGTAAAAATGTAACTACATTTTCCACTTCTTTATCACCCAAATAACAGCCCTGTACGCGCAGTGGCTTACTCGCGCCCATGGGATAATAAAGCATATCTCCACGACCTAATAGCTTTTCTGCTCCGTTCATGTCCAGGATAGTCCTTGAATCCGTTTGAGACGAAACCCCAAAGGCAATTCGGGAAGGTATGTTTGCTTTAATAATACCAGTGATCACGTCCACCGAAGGACGTTGAGTCGCAACAATCAGATGAATTCCTGCGGCACGTGCCATTTGCGCCAGGCGGCATATCGCATCCTCAACATCACCAGGTGCAACCATCATCAAATCAGCTAACTCATCAATGATCACCACGACATACGGTAACGGGGGATGCTCCTCCTTCTTATCCTGAGTACGAAGAAAGTTGTAACGGACGATGTCTCTCACGCCTGCTGCTGCAAACAATTCATAACGGGTCTCCATTTCAGTCACGATCCACTTCAAAGCACCTGCTGCTTTCTTGGGATCCGTCACAACTGGTGCTATCAGATGAGGAACTCCGTTATAGTTAGACAATTCAACCCTCTTAGGATCAACCAAGAGAAACTTCACTTCATCTGGACGAGCCTTAAAAAGAATACTGTGAATTAAAGTATTAATACACACGGATTTTCCAGAGCCTGTAGCCCCCGCAATCAAAAGATGGGGCATTTTCGTTAAATCCGCGATTACAGGAGTCCCCGTAATATCTTTACCTAAACACACCGTCAACTTACTTGTAGCTGATTGATATTCCTGAGATTCTAAAACTTCTCGAAAATGGACCATCGCTATATTTTTGTTGGGTACCTCGATACCTACAACTGATTTCCCGGGAATGGGTGCTTCAATACGTACATCAGCAGAAGCTAAGCTGAGAGCAATATCATCGGCCAAATTTGTTATTTTACTTACTTTTACTCCAGGAGCGGGTTGTGCTTCATAACGGGTGATGGCAGGTCCTTGAGTAACCTGTGTAACTTTTATCTTTACACCGAAACTGCCCAACGTTTCTTCTAGTATTCTCACATTATCGGCTAAGTCCTTATTAAGTCTGGGATTCTTTAATTTCAAAGCTTTATTCAATAAAGTGACTTGAGGGAGCTGGAAATTCCCATCTTCTCGGGTCTGTCGAGAAATGGGCGTACCTGTCACCTTTCCAGGTGGAAGAATCGTAGTTGCGTGCGCTCCTCCAAACATTTTTTCAAACCCTAGCTGTCCTTTTGGCGCGTTAGTTTCAACAGTCAGATCATTTTGATCTTCAAGAGTTTTTATGACAAGCGGTCGTTCGACAACTTCGGGGTCTAGAGCACGTTTTACCCCCTTTGACGAAATACCCATTTTCTTAAGATTTTTATCTTCTCCTTTTAGATCGGTCTGTGATACAAAATCTTTATCAATAGAATCGGCGTCTTCAGAATTCTTTAGGACGTCAATAAAATCGTTCATTTGGTGTTGCATCCAAAGTCCTGATTCTTTTCCTGCTTGACTAACTTCCTGAACTCCGCGGATCAAAGAGCGGTTTGTGAGTAGTAGTGCCCCCATGAAAGCACTCATTATTAAAACGACGTAACTTCCTGGTATACCGATCGTTGTTATTAAAAGGGCGGTAACCCCTGCCCCTACAACCCCACCACCGTGTCCGAGCTTCCCTTCATTAAAGATATCAATCCTAGAAAATGCCTCTATTCCTGGTAGCTGTAGATGGATAAGGCCAAGAAAAACAAGCCAAAGGAGGATTGTCCCAAAGACTTTGGCGCCCAAACGGGGAATACGCTGGTTCATATAAGCAAGACCCCAGGCTCCCACCATAATGGGAATACCGACTCTTCCGCCCCCGGCGAGGACAGTTAAAAGCTGTTTGATTTCTCCACCGACCACGCCACTCCTTTCGGAGTATAACGCAACTAATCCTAAGCAAGCCATTCCAACAACAAAGACTCCAATGATTTCATTACGTATTGTCTCTTTTAGTGTGCCTACTTTCGTGTTCACCAACGTATTTATTTTGCGGCGCTTTTTTGTGTTCGCCACAGAACAATCCCCCAAACATTTTTTATTCCTAAGTATAAATTCCACACAAAAAAACGTTTTCCTTTTTTTATAAATAATAAGGTTGAGTTTTTAGGCTCTACCTATTCTGTTAAGTTTTGGACTATTAAGATATTGAGTTCTTTAAAGGCTTCCTTAACCCCGCCCACCGCCTGAATTAATCCAGCTTCAACGGCTTCTTCTCCTATAAGGATTGTTCCTATATCTTGAGCTAATTCTCCAGTTTTGAACATAAATCCTTCTAATTTTTCTTTACTTATTTTCGAATGAGCGAAAATAAAATGATTTATCCGTTGTTGCATCTTTTGTAAATAATCAAACTGCTGATGTCCATTAATTACTAGCCCTGTATACCGAATTGGGTGAATAGTCATTGTTCCAGTTGGGGCTATAAAACTTTTTGTACAACTGACTGCGACTGGAATCCCAATACTATGACCGCCGCCAAGTACTAATGAAACAGTTGGCTTACTTAAGCTACTCAACATTTCACCGATCGCCAAGCCAGCTTCGACATCTCCACCGGCTGTATTCAGAATCACTAAAATACCTTCGACTTTAGGGTTTTGCTCGACAGCAAGCAGTTGAGGTATAACATGCTCATATTTAGTTGTCTTGGATTGGGGAGGTAAGATCTGATGTCCTTCGATTTGTCCGATGATGTTCAAACAGTAAATTCTTTCAGTCGCATCTGGAATTTTAAGTTGCCCTAAGTCATTTAGATTGGATAAAGGACTATTAGTAACTCCCTCTGGTATAACCGTTTCATTAGAAAGCATGGATAAACCTCCTCGTATAAGTCAAGAACCTCATCCCGCTGAACTTTCAGTAAGAACAGCTCAGAATTCAAACATTCTGTATGGTTCCCTTATATTATGGAGATTTATTGTGAAAATCATACGAACAATGAACTCCAAACGTAAATCTTAGTACCTTACAATAAATGCAATGTGTATTTTCGATGAATTAACCAAGCTGCCCCAGTTAACCCAGCCTGATTTCCCAGCTTTGCGGGGACAATGGAAGTATTTTCTGCTACCCTGGGCAAAACTTCATTATTAAAAGCCTGAATCAAGGGATCAAAAAGAATCTTGCCTGCTTGTGAAAGGCCTCCGCCAATGAGAATAATCTCTGGATTTAACAAATAACACATCTGGGCTAAAGCGTTTCCCAAGACACTGCCAACGTTTATGATAATTTGCTTGCATACTAAATCTCCTTGTCGAGCCAATTGCACTACAGATTTAGCAGTAATCGTTCCTGATCTCTCATATTCTTCTTTCAACAGTCCGGTTGACATCCCCTTCGCCTGTTCCAGTGCATCCAATACAATAGCGGTTGCCGACGCTTCAGCTTCTAGACAACCCTTTCTACCACAATTACAACTACGGCCACCATGATGCTTCACTTTTATGTGCCCCACTTCTCCTGCACTTCCATTTGCGCCGTGATAAATATCGCCGTTGATAATTACGCCACCACCAATCCCTGTGCCCAGTGTCAGACAGATTAAATGTGAAGCCCCTTTTCCAGCCCCATTCCACATTTCTCCGAGCGCGGCTGCATTTGCGTCATTTTCAACTATAACCGGAACCGTCCATAGTCTCTCTAGATCTTCTTTCAAAGGTACATGGTACCAGCCAAGATTAACGGCCTCGACTACAATACCCTTTTGCAGATCGAGAAATGCAGGAACACCAACTCCTACTCCGATAATGTTTTCCCATTCATTGTCACTTTTCCGCAAAAGTTGTTCCGCCATTTGAGAAAAGAGGGCTAATACATGCTGGTAGCCAGCTTTGACGGGTGTTGGACTTCCTAGAGTATAAAGAATATTGCCTAGTTGATCTACAAGGCCCATTTTGATGGAAGTTCCCCCCAAATCAATGCCTATATATGCTAACGGTTTCAAATCACTGGCCCCCTATTTCTTAACAATTAAAAATATTAAGGAAAGCCATTTTAGGCTTCCCTTAATATTTATTTTAAGAATATGACTGATTAAATCTTTTATACAGATTATACTCAATTGTAGTGTTCATTACCATACATCTTAACCATTTCTTCAATTTTTGACAACATTATCACCACTCGTTACCTTTACTCAATCTAAAAAAGGTAATTAAGTATTTAATTTTAGCCAATTAATCAGGTAGCTCATTATTTCTGCTTTTTCGGGTTCATTATGAAGTTCATGGTACAATCCTTCCCAACTTTTCAAGGTGCAGTCTTGTTGTACCTGTTTTGCAAATTGTTTAGAAGCTTCAACAGAAGTTATTTGGTCACCCTCACCGTGCATTAGCAATAAGGGTTTATCGAATAGTACTGCATTCTCAATCGCCCAAAGTCCAGCCTGATACACTGCACTAAATAAACGAGCAGAAATTTGGTCGTGGACAAACGGTCGACCCTGTAGGCCTCGACCATGCTAATATCATGAGAGAGGGCACTCGGATCTAACCCGTTGGACTGTGAAAATGATGGCCAAAGGTTACTCATGATTAATGCTAACTTCACCTTCAGCGCAGATGGTTCAAAAGCCAACCTAAGCCATGGACTCGTAGCAATTACTCCAATGAATTCAGACTTGCGGCGCAAGACATAATTGAGCACCAAGTTACCTCCGAGACTATGACCATATAGAAACAATGGCAGGTCTGGAAAACGTCGCGAAGACTCCCGTCCAAAGCTATCTATATCATCTAACAAGGATTCATAGGACGGCGCATGGCCACGTTGGCCCAAAGATTGTCCGTGACCGCGTTGATCATACGTCATTAGTGTATATCCCTCCTGGGTTAAAGCAAAAGCTAAGTTAGCATACCGTCCGCTATGTTCTCCCAAACCATGAACAAGACAGATCACACCGCGCTGTTCGCTTTCAGGCTGCCACTCTCGAGCATAAAGTATAGACCCGTCATTGGTCTCGAATTTAAATTCCAAATACTTCATGTCATTTCAAACCGTCCTTCCCTATTTGATCCTCATATAGTTACTTTAGATCAATTTGGATCTGTCGATTTCTTAATTTAACAACGTGTTTTAATACACTTCCAACCGGACAAACATAGCTACACCAATACCGTTTTCGATACAAGTACTGCAAAAGAAGTGCCGAGAAAAGACTAACAAACATTAGCTGAACCATTTTCGCCCATAAAAGAGCCGTATGGTTATAAAAAATAGCAATGGAAAAAATGAGATAAACCCAAAATATTACAAAGACAACCTTTCTTAAGAGTGCTGAATTCTTAAACTTTTTTGGTTGGTTATCTTTGGGTTTATACATTCTATCCTGAAAATAACCAACAGGGCATACATCAGAGCAGTAACTTCTTTTCTTTTGAATGAAGGTCATACCAATAGCAAACAGGATCACCCATACCAAGGTATACCACAGTTTAAGAATAAACAGGGACATTAAAACGAACCAACAAAACATAACTGCTTTTCCTAGTTGTTTTTTCATCTGCAAATAAAACCGCCTTTAATAATAAGTTATTAACACAATATTATTATACCCCCACGCGGTATGCATATCAATGAGTAGATAAAACCAGAAGATAATATCAAGACCGATCGCTTACTAGCAATCGGTCTTTTTAACATTTTATCCAGTTCTATATAACTAAAGGGGCAACGGTGTTTACCACTCAGTCCAAATGATAAATAGGTAGAAATCATGACCGTTTTCAACCAGCGCGCAAAACAGATTTTTGGACCTTACCTGTTGAATTTCTTGGTAGTGCAGGAACAACCTTAACAAGCTTAGGAATTTTATAATCTGCCAACTTACCACTGCAAAAATCTTTTAGGACTGTCGCGTTGATGGAATTGCTTCCAGGACTAACCACAATGACTGCGCAAACTGTTTCGCCCCAATCCGCGTGGGGTAACCCAATGACTGCCACATCGGTGATACTAGGATGGGTAAGCAGCAGATCTTCGATCTCTTTAGGATAGATGTTAACTCCTCCAGAGATTATCATGTCCTTCTTTCGATCCATGAACCAAATATACCCATCTTCATCTTTTTTCGCAATATCACCGGTGAGAAGCCAACCATCTTGAATTGCCTGTTCAGTAGCAGTAGGATTGTTATAATATCCGAGCATAAGACTTGGGACTTTAAGGGCAATCTCTCCTACTTCACCATTACCAACTTCGCTGCCGGCTTCATCCATTAGTTTTACTTCTGAATTTATGGCTCCTCTATTTCCTATACTACCAGCTTTTCTTTCATGTTCCATAGGACGTAACGCCATACCATTGGGACCTGCCTCAGTGAGTCCATATACTGACATGAAAGCTCCTGGAATTGCTTTTTGCCAAGCCAATATCTGCTCTCTACCCACAGGAGCCCCACCATAGATCCAGCATTTCATTGCGGTAAGATCGTAGTCATTTAAATTAGGAACTTTCAGCATGAACTGGTAGGCTACGGGAGCTCCAAAAAAGTGGGTAGTACGTTCACTAACCGCTAATTCCAAAAGTGTTTGAGGAGTGAACTCTCCCAGTGTGACTGACGCCCCCGCCCAACAAGCACCAACCATAAAAAGGTTAAGTGGCGCAGAATGAGTTAGGGGCATCAATATTAAAGCATTATCTCCACTATAAATTTGTGCTTCATAGGCCATCATCTGAGCCACAGCAATAACGGAATAATGGGATAGCATGACACCCTTGGGACGGCCCGTAGTGCCTGATGTATAAAGGATTTCAGCCATTTCTGAAGCCTCGGCGTATCCTGAAACACGGTGGTCCCGGGTAGACTGTTCTAAGATATCTTTTGAGAATTCAGCATTAGATAACAACACCGTAACGTTAGTTCCCTGCACTGCTAATTCTGCAATCTCCCTTTTGTCAGCAGAAAACAGCAAGGCTCTTGCCCCACTATCTTCTAGGATATAATTAATTTCAGGAACAGTAAGGCGTCCATTGATGGGCACGACAACTGCCCCGAGATACGCAACTGCATAAAAAGCAACAATGAATTCTGGACAATTGTGAAATAGAATCCCTATTCGCTCTTCTTTGCTCAGACCTAAGGAAGTTAATTGGGTTGCTAATTTCAAAGCTTCATCTCGCAGTTCAAACCAATTTAAATTGCGTCTTTCAGTTGGATAGCGTACTGCTAATGCATCTGGAAAATTCCGTGCATTACGTTCTAACAGATTCCAAAGATTATCCATCATACATCTCCTTTATCATCTTGTATTTGAGTGATACCCCGCACTCTGCTTCGGTAGGGGTAGACTTACTCTAGCGAAGTTACCTTGGTTCAACTTAGTGGCACGAATTCACTAATCCTAGCTACTAAATATTATTCATAAATCTTTTCATCAATAAGGTGGGCATTTGGAGCATCGTCTTCCCAATCACGTTGAGACTCCGGCTTTCTAAGGGTAAGTTCCTTATAATACTCATGTTGAATAATTAGATTCATGATTTCGTTCGTTCCAGTCCAGATCATTATCAACCGAGTGTCTCGCAGCATTCTTTCGATTGGATAGACATTTGTATAGCCAATACCACCCATAATCTGCATAGCAGCATTAACGATAGTCCAACAGGTTTCAGTAGCAAATTTCTTGGCTTCCGAAACGAGACGACGGGCTCGTGCAGCTTCAACACCGGCATCAACTGCCCGAGCTGCAGTGTAAACGAGGGCCATGGCAGCATCAAGCTGAGTAATACTGTCTGCCACTTTAAAACTTACACCTTCAAAATCCTTAATTTTCTGTCCAAAAGCCTTACGCTTAGTACTATAACGTGCTGCAACTTCTAAGGCTGCCTTAGCTATTCCAAGGGCACCTGCTGCACTGGTCATCCTCTCGGGAATCATCATTTGATAGAAAATTGCTGCAGCCCCATGCTCAACGCCAATTAAGTTCTCAACTGGCACTTTTGTATCGTGGAAAACAACCCGCCCTGCACCTCCGCCCCGGGTCCCCATTAAACCATAAACGTGTCCTACTTCTACCGTAGAGTTGCGTTCAACCAAAAATGCACTAATACTTTGATGGGGAGGAGCATCATTCCTGGTCTTGGCGTAAACCATAAAGTAGTCCGCGCCTTCTGCACCGACAACAAAACGTTTTTGACCATTAAGAATATAATGATCGCCTTCCCGTCTTGCTACAGTCGTCGTTCCGAAAAAGTCAGATCCCCCCCTGGGCTCTGTCAAAGCCTCAGCAGTACAGAGTTTTCCTTCCAAAGTGGGTTTCAAAAATCGATTCTTTAGATCTTCACTACCAAACTTATTAATAGCCTCTCCGACAATTGAGGGGAGGGAATAAAGACAACCTAAACTGGTACCCAAAGTACCGATTTCCACGATAGCAAGCACTTCTTCAGCCCAACCCATTCCCCGTCCACCCAAGTTTCTAGGGAAGCGCAGTCCTAATAGATTTGCATTAGCCAGAGAATCAATATATTCCTTAGGGTAGATAACCTTTTCCGCATCCATGTCCAACACTAGTTTTTTAGGAACCTTTGTGCGTACAAATTCAGAAGCTTCTTTAACCAGAGCTTGTTGCGTCACATTAAGTAAAAAATCAAACATTTTTTCCATCCGGTTCAACCGGATGATTCACCCCTTTTTAAGTCTATTTAATCTTTCTACAAACCTAATATGATAATCCATTATTTCATCTCGCATGACATGCATATCCCTTAGCATCTCGTCAATTTCTGTTAAACGCTGCTTACCATAGGCAATAACTCGTTGGAGCTGTTCTCTTTCCGTAGGATCCTCATCATATAAATTAATCATTTCCTTAATTTCAGCTAAAGAAAACCCAAGCCTTTTTCCTCTTGAAATTAACTTTAGCCTAACACGTTCTCGAGCGCCATAAAGTCTCTGCGCAATATCCTCATGGCGTATTGGCTCAATCAAACCCACCTCCTCGTAATAGCGTATAGTTCTTGGTGTAATCCCCAGTTCTTCTGCTAGTTCGGATATAGTAAAAATTGGTCCGGAAGTCTCTACCATTTCTTGTACCCGCCTAATATTTATAATTATATGAATATTATAACAACAGTTAACGTTAAAGTCAATGTCTATTCAGAGTTTAGCCTCCTTAGAAAAAGAGTTTAAACAAATTTCATGTATTGTTTTTTAAAAAGAGAAAGCCCCCTATCGCAGGTCAGATGCGATAGAGGACTTCAATAGGTGTAAAAACAACACCTTGATTTAGTTTCTATTTATTAAAAATAATTTCTTTTCCTTCTTTACGCAATTTAGCAAATTCAGCTGTTGCTGTGAAAAGTGCGTCTGTGGATGAGTTAAGTGCCGTTTCGAAGGAGTCTTGTAAAACACCTACGATAAAGCCTACACCAACTACTTGCATAGCAATATCATTTGGGATCCCGAATAAGCTAGCCGCTAGAGGAATCAGTAAGAGCGAACCACCAGCTACGCCCGAAGCACCGGTAGCGCTTACAGCCGCTAACAAGCTGAGGATTAATGCCGTAGCTATATCCACTTCAATGCCAAGCGTATTAACCGCTGCAAGGGTCATAACAGTAATGGTAACAGCTGCACCAGCCATATTGATGGTAGCGCCTAATGGAATGGATACCGAATACGTATCCTTATCTAACCCTAGATTTTCACACAAGCTCATATTTACAGGGATGTTTGCAGCTGAGCTACGTGTGAAGAATGCTGTAATACCACTTTCCCTTAAGCACTTTAGAACAAGTGGATATGGGTTTCTACGAATATTTACGTACACAATGATTGGATTGACAACAAGAACTATAAAGACCATACAACCAATCAGAACTGCAAGTAATTGTCCATAGCTAAGTAAGACCCCGATTCCACTGGTAGCGATAGAATCAAATACAAGACCCATAATACCTAATGGCGCAAATTTTATGACCCATCTAACCATTTGAGTTAATGCATCTGAAAAATTTGTAATCATCACTTTTGTAGAATCAGGTGCATTTTTTAAAGCAGTACCAAGAACTAACGCCCAAGCCAATATACCGATATAGTTAGCATTAAAGAGTGCTTTCACTGGATTATCAACAACATTCATCAATAATGCTTTGAGAACCTCTACGATACCTCCAGGAGGCGTCACATCCTTAGCGCCCGCTGCAAGTGTTAAAGTTACCGGAAACATAAAGCTTGCAACAACCGCCACAAGTGCAGCTAAGAATGTTCCTAAAAGATAAAGGGTAATAATGGATTTCATATTGGTTTGATGACCGCTCTTGTGTTGAGAGATGGCCGTCATAACCAAGAAAAAGACCAAAATAGGTGCAATCGCTTTCAAAGCACCTACAAATAAAGAGCCAAAAATTGTGATTGGTTTTGCAACATCTGGAATCGTTAAAGCCAAGATAATACCAATGATCAAACCTATAATTATCTGTTTTACCAAGCTCAATTTATTCCACTTGTTCATTAGATTCTTCATGATCATTTTTCCTCCTTATAATTTTAAAATAGAAACGAAACAGCGCACAGTCAAATATCTTTAACCTGAGATTTCTCAGGATTAAGCCACACTTCATTTAATAGTGACCAGTTCCTTTTTAGTCCTGTCCAGCGTTCCGGATGACGACTTTCGCAGTCTGATAGGCTTGTCCCGATTGGATAGGTTAGAAAGTATTTGCAGATTCGGAAAAGTACTCCGAAGAAGAAGTAGGTCTGCCGTAGCGGCAGACCTACTAAATAGTCTCCTCACTAGCTGGCATTCCGTCTTAACTTTTGTTGAAGCTTCTGCAGCATGTCTGAAGTCAATTTTGCTAAATCATAGTTAGTTGCAAAGCCCCATTCTTCAATAGCTGCTGTAGGATCAATGGAATCCGGCCAACTCTCTGCTATACCTTGGCGGACAGGGTCGACCTTATAGTCCATTTTGAAGCCAGGTAGAGATTTTCTAATTTCAGCAGCAAAATCTTCCGGTTGAGCACTAATTGCTGTAACGTTAAAAGCGTTTCTGTGGATAAGCTTAGTAGAGTCGGCTTCCATTAATTTAATAATCGCTTCTAAAGCGTCAGGCATATACATCATATCCATATAGGTCCCTTGAGCAATGTATGAGGTATATTGCCCTTTTCGTAGGGCTTCATAATATATTTCCACAGCGTAATCTGTTGTTCCGCCCCCAGGTGGGGTGACATAGGAGATAAGTCCCGGGAGCCGAACTCCTCTGGTGTCCACTCCAAACTTAAGGTTGTAATAATCACACAGCAGTTCACCAGACACTTTGTTTACACCATACATGGTTGTTGGTCTCTGGATCGTGACTTGTGGTGTATTATTTTTGGGAGTTGATGGACCGAACGCACCAATCGAACTTGGCGTAAAAAATTGGCACTGGAGTTCTCTGGAGGTTTCGAGAGCATTGACCAGTCCACCCATATTTAAATTCCAAGCAAAAAGAGGTTTCACTTCTGCTGTAGCCGACAACAGAGCCGCCAAATGAATAAAGGTGTCCACTTGATACTTTTTGGCTATATCGAACATAGCTTGAGCATTTGTTACATCAAGTGCTTCGTGAGGGCCGGACTGAGTCAGCCAAAACTGCTTCTCCTGTCTAATATCAGTAGCAATAACATTGTCATTGCCATAAACGTCGCGTAATTTCGGTATAAGCTCCGAACCGATTTGCCCGAGGGCTCCGGTCACTAATATTTTTTTCAAACTAAACTCCTCCGCTCTTTCTACTAATAGTCTATGGAACTTCTTCTACAGGATTTTCATTTCTAGGCCTACTCTTTTGTAAATTACTAATGCTTTATCCAACATCTCTCTGGTATGAGCAGCTGTCGGCATATTTCTCACCCTGCCCGTTCCTTTTCGGACTGTAGGAAAGATGATTGCCTTGGCATATACTCCATTTTCATAGAGCTTTCTGCTGAATTCTTGTGTTTGAGTTTCTTCTCCAATAATGCAAGGGGTGATTGGGGTTTGACTTGCTCCAATATTAAAGCCCATGGCTTTAAGCCCTTCTTTCAAGTAGTCCCCATTTTCCCACAACCGCTTTTGTAATTCCGAGCTGTTTGACAAAATATCAATAGCGGTAATACAAGCAGCTACATCCCCTGGGGTTAAGGCAGTTGAGAAAAGGAAGGGCCTGCTTCTCACTTTCAGCCAATCAATCAACTGTTTTTTACCTGCTACATACCCACCAATAACACCTAGTGCTTTGGAAAGAGTACCCATCTGGAAATCAATTTTATCTGATAACCCAAAATGCTTGACAGTTCCTACCCCATTTCCTAACACTCCCGAACCATGAGCATCATCTACGTAAGTGATCAAATCGAGTTCTTCGGCTACTTCCACAATCTCAGGCAGTTTAGCGATATCGCCGTCCATGGAGAAGACTCCGTCAGTAATTACCATAATTTTCTTGTACAAACCAGATTCTTTAGCCAGTATAGCTTTTGCTCGCAAATCAGTTATATCGGAATGTTTAAAGGCAATGATTTTGGCTTTCGATAAGCGGCACCCATCAATAATAGAGGCATGGTTTAATTCATCTGACAGGATCGCGTCGTCTTTATCCATGACTGCAGAAATAGCGCCCATGTTACAATTAAAGCCCGATTGAAAGGCAATAGCCGCTTCGGTATGCTTAAATTCAGCTAGTTTTTCTTCTAATTCAACGTGAAGTTCCATCGTGCCATTAATCGTTCTTACAGCACCTGCTCCTACACCATACGTTTTGATTGCTTCGATGGCAGCTGCTTTTAATCTAGGATCGGTAGCCAAGCCCAAATAGTTATTAGAGGATAAGTTGATTAGTTCTTTTCCGGAAATCTTGATAATCGGTCCATTCGAACTTTCTAAGGGATCGATCACATTGTACAACCCTTTGCTTTTCAAATCCTCCAGATTTTGTTTTAAGAAACCTTCTAAAACGTTACTACTCATAGTAAAATAATCTCCCTCCATATAATGTCCACAAACGACCTGCCGCTCCTAACATTCTTTGTAAAGTCAAATGTCCTCTCAGTGGAGACGTTTATTAGTTCCAAATGTAATGGTATCTCCTATAAAATATCATTATTTTAATAAAATGTCCACACTGAGGAGACGGTTAAATAAATATAATTTATTATTCTATTTATGTTTTCCCTTTCAATAGGGCTCCATACTCAATCATTAAAAAAAGATTCCAATAAAAATTGGAATCCTCAAGCGAGTTCGCAAAAGCAATAGTTTGTTGTTAATTTCAGGTTTCATACGATAGAAGCTTATTTATTCATTACTATAATTCTCTGAATAAATTCCCCATTAATAAGTTCCTTGCCCTTTTTCGTTTCAATCTCAAGCCAATTTTCATTAACATCAATAATTATTCCCTTGACATTAGGGCCGAAGGACCCTGCATTTATGTAGCAGTTCTTGCCTATATAGTTTTTGACGAGCTCGTTTGTCATCTCTGCAACGCCTTTCCTCTTCCTAATTTGCATTTGAACTACCTTATGTACTGCACGTTGCTGCGGCAAAATGAGAAATAATAAAATAAAAATTGGCATATAGATCGCTACCCATGCTCCTGCATTCAAGTGACCTCACCCTTCATTAACTTGTATTTTATCAACTGCCTTCGATCCAACTTACGACATACTCAGTGTCTTGCGGGGTACTTATGTCCCCTGGATCACTGATCTGCCATTTTCCGTCGAGACCTAGTTCTTGGGCTGTCATTTCGAAATGACACATGGCAATCCCCATATCCACTCTTTGCAAATCATACGCCATAAGTTTTGCATAACCCTTCGTATGCTGGAGGTAGAAATGGCTCTTATTCTTATCCTTCACAATCCTCCACGGTTGCTTGTTGGAAGCAGAGGGTGCAAGTCGCAGCATTTCTAAAGGGGTCACGTATTTACCAGCCTCCGACTTAGGTAAGCGATGACTAAAATCACAGTTGAAGAAAAGCTCATCCCAACTTTTTCTGTTTTTGGATCCGGCAACATATCTCATAGCAGAATCAATCAGACTCTTTTTCCGGCTGGAATAGCCAATCGGTGTGATACAAGGCAAGATTTCATGATTTTTTTGTTCAATTGCTTTACCAAATTCACTTTTCTTAAAAGTCCCCCCCAGCCAACAAGTGCCCAAACCTAAAGATGTAGCATATAAAATCTGTTTTTCCAGGGTATATCCAAAATCCTCTAAATCTTTGTCGGCCTTTTCGACCACGGCAATGACATAGGTCGTGGCACCTCTTATCACGCCATAAGTCCCAAGCTTGGCATTGGATTCTTTCAACGCCAAATGTCTTTCGATGAGTTCAAATCTGACAGCCCCTCCAAAGGGACCCCTAAGATTTGAAAAAAATTCGCGCACCGTTTCAATTATCTCAGGCGGCAGGGGTTGTGCTATATAAGTTCGGACCGATAGTCTCTTTTTAATTATTTCGGTGATCGACGTTCCAAATAAGTGCTCCGGCATTCTAAACCTCCAAGACTGTGATTCAATGCTAACCACTATTAATCAGCATCCCAAATTTTACTTTACTTCTTAGTATATCATTATAGCAAATTACGGATAAGAAAACGTTCTTAAGATCTTCATCATCTTAAGAACGTTAAAAAAGTTAAATAACCTAGAGACTTTGAATCACCGGTGTCGCAATTCCTTCCGACCGTCGGTCAAACAGGAAACCATCCATAGGTAGGCATTTCTTGGTGTCCAGCTTTTTCAGAGCCGGCAATGTGAGGCATACGGATTGTGGAGCGTATGGGGCAAATAACCTTAATGACGTCGTTTTTTCAACTCTACTGATAATTTCCACGAAGAATAAATAATAAGAAAAATATAAAAATAAACACTGTACTGCGCTGATCCCCATCTAGCATTTCCGAGATAAACGTCAATGATTTGGCCAACTACGCCAGCAAACATCCCAACAACAATGATAAGCCACATTTGAAGCGCTACATCACGCTTTCGTTGAAAGAAGTAATAAACATAAAGTGCTACAGCAATAAGTACCACGCCTCTTGAAATCAGTAAAAGTATTGTCATTTCATTCTCTTCCTCATTTACTATAATATTCTGCTACATCAACGCAGTAAGTATATCAAAACAAATATGTTCTATCAAGGACAACGTAACCTCCCATTATTTCCCTGGAGTTTTTTAGAATCAACACTATATTCCCGTTATTATCATAAATGCTCTACGCACCCTCTATTCACCTTATAGGGAGCTCCGATATACGCTTCACTAACCAGAACAGGACCTCTATTCGGATTCTTGCCCCAAATCTTACCTTGTCCGCAATGTCTAAAACTTCCTCACCACATAGCAATATTACCATCTGCTCTCGACTCAGTGCCACCGGCCAAGATTCCGTCAGTCGTTCTCCAGATAATTTGACCGCGTCCAAAACTAGAAGTATTCATGGACCATCGGATATCATGCCCCCTACGCGCTAGTTCTTGGGCAATAAATTCAGGGAAGGAGTGCTCAATCTCAATGGTTTTCCCATTGATCCATTGCCAACGTGGCGCATCAAGAGTCGCCTGAGGGTTCAAATGATAATCGAGAGTGTTCATGATCACCTGGACATGCCCTTGAGGTTGCATAAAACCTCCCATTACTCCAAAAGGGCCCACCGGAAGACTGTCTTTGGTTAAGAAGCCAGGAATGATGGTGTGGTAAGGCCTTTTACCCGGTTGAAGACAATTAGCATGGTTCGGATCCAGAGAAAAGTTGTTTCCGCGATTATGAAGGCTAATCCCCGTTTCTGGGACGACTAAGCCAGAACCAAAGCCCATATAGTTACTTTGGATATATGAAACCATATTTCCCTCACCATCCACGGTTGCCAAATAGACAGTCCCCCCTTTAGGTGGGTTGCCAGGTTCAGGCTGAAGCGCTTTTACTCCAATTTGTTTCCGGCGTTCTGCAGCATACCCATCCGATAGCAGCTCTTCAATACTTACTTTCATCTGAGAGGGATCGGCAATATACTTCTTCCCGTCGGCAAAAGTCAGCTTAAGGGCTTCGATTTGCCGATGATAGGAATCCGCGCTCTCCTTCATCTGGAAATCAAACCCTTTTAAATTATTTAAAGCCATTAAGGCTACGAGTCCATGTCCATTGGGAGGAATTTCCCAGACATCATACCCACGATAATTAATGGAGATGGGGGTTACCCATTCCGGTTTGTAGGCCGCCAAGTCGTCTTTTCTCAGCAAACCGCCATGTCGTTGAGAAAATTGATCGATCTTATCCGCGATGTCTCCACTATAAAACGATCGAGCATTTGTTTCCGCAATTGATTGTAACGTGCGGGCGTGATCCGGAGAACTCCATGACTCACCGATTTTCGGGGCACGTCCTCGGGGCGCAAACGTCTTAAACCAGTTTTTAAATTGCTCGTCTTTAAGATCCTGAGCGTATCGATCAAAGGCGATCTCCCAATTCCTTCCGACGGTCGGTGAAACGGGATAACCTTGTTCAGCATATGTAATTGCAGGTGCCATCACTTCTGTCAGAGGAAGCTTACCAAAACGGGCGGATAATTCAGCCCAGGCTGCGGGCGCCCCAGGAACGGTAACAGGAAACCAGCCATAGGTAGGCATTTTCGTGTGTCCAGCATTTTTCAAGGCTTGCAACGTAAGCAACTGGGGTGCAGGGCCACTGGCGTTAAGGCCGAAAAGTTGGCCTTTTGTCCATATCAGAGCAAAGGCATCCCCTCCGATTCCGTTTGAAGTCGGCTCTACTACTGTCAGGCTGACTGCGGTGGCAATCGCTGCATCAATCGCGTTTCCACCTTTTCTTAAGACTGACAAACCTGCTTCAGCAGCAAGGGGCTGAGAAGTCGCAACCATACCATTTTTGGCGAAAGCCGTCATTCGACGTGACGCGTACGGATTGTGGAGCGTGTCAAAATTAAGCACCTTATGTATTCCCCCTTAAATTTATTCATTATGATATTTACTTGACAGTTGCTGCTCCAAAACCTTTCTGGCGATATAGGGTGCAGTGCTTTTATATACTTCTGACATACCACTTGATTATTACGAATAGTTTTGATATATTTTAGAATATTATAATTTGCCACGACAACTATTGTCATAACAAATAACTTTTATGGGAGGAGGAACTCCAAAATTAACATCGAAGATAATTTAGGATTTATCATAAGCAAAACCAATACAAGAATGAAGAATACACTTGCTAAAGCACTAAAACCCTATAATATTACTCATGAACAATGGCCACTGCTCATCAGATTGTGGATAAAAGACGGTATCTCCCAAAAGGAGTTATCAGAAAAGAGTTTTAAAGACCAACCAACTACTACTAGGATTTTAGACAAACTAGATCGACGAGGCTTGATTCGTCGCCAAGCTAATTCCGCGGACAGACGGATATCTTTGATCTATCTAACTAAAGAAGGCCAAGAAATCAAGGATCCGCTGATCCCTTTAGCTCGGCAAGCTTTGGAACAAGCCTTGGAAGGATTGTCTGAACAAGAACAGACCCAACTGAAAAATTTACTTAATAGAATTGGAAATAATTTGGATTAGGGAGGAGAACAATGTTTGACAAAATCAAGAATTCACCGAATTATCGTTGGTATATCTTAGCTACGGTTGCAATAGGGACCTTTATGGCGACTTTAGATGGCAGTATTGTAAATGTAGCTCTACCCACAATTTCAGGCCAACTCAATTCAAATCTTTCCACTTTACAATGGGTGGTGACCGCTTACCTTTTAACCATTACCAGTTTATTACCGGTCTTTGGCCGTATTGCTGACCTAGTTGGGCGCAAAAAGATCTTTGGTCTTGGCTTTTTAGTCTTTATTTTGGGATCGGCCCTATGCGGTCTGGCCCAAACCATCTGGTTTTTAGTAGGGACCCGGGTACTGCAAGCGGTGGGAGCCGCTATGTTAATGTCCAACAGCGCTGCTATTATCACCGCAAATTTCCCACCTAAGGAGCGGGGCAAAGCATTGGGTTTAACTGGAACCGTCGTTGCTCTTGGTTCTCTAACAGGGCCAGCTTTGGGTGGCATACTTATTGGTTTAGCAAGCTGGCGCTCTATTTTTTATATAAATATTCCTATAGGACTGATTGGTTTCGCAGCGGTTCTCTTGATTCTTCCCATGGATGTTCCTAGCAAAGAAAAAGAAAATTTTGACTTTCGCGGAGCTTTTGCCTTTACGTTCGGGATGATCTTGGTGCTCTTGGGAATTACGAATGGCGAGGACTGGGGTTGGTCAAGCTCTCCTGTACTCTTGAGTCTCGTGTTAGGAATGGCATCGCTGGTCTTGTTCGTTCAAACTGAACGAAAAGTCAAACATCCCATGATTAATTTATCCCTATTTCGTAATCGGCCTTTTCTGATCGGTAATCTCTCAGGGAGTTTATCCTTTGTAGCTATGTTTGCCAACAATATGATCTTGCCTTTTTACTTGCAAGGGGTCCTTAATTATAAACCAGCACAGGTCGGCTTGATTTTAATGATTTTCCCAATTGTGATGGCCGTAGTGGCTCCTCTTAGCGGTCATGCCTCCGATAAATTTGGCCCAATGGTACTAACCACAAGTGGTTTAGTAATTTCTGGACTCGGCTTGTTTTATTTCTCTACACTTACGGCCGCTTCTTTTTTCTATCAAATAATTCCAGGGTCAGTGCTCCTGGGCTTGGGAGCGGGGATGTTTCAATCACCCAACAATAGCAGTGTCATGAGTTCAGTTCCTCCTCAAAAGCTGGGTATTGCCGGAGGAATTAACAGCTTGGTTAGAAACTTAGGAATGGTCATAGGCATTACTTGGTCAGTCGCATTATTTGAAGCAATGGGTGGTGTTACCATGCCTAAGCCAGGACAAATAGATGCATTCATGTCTGCTTACCATGCTGTTATGTTAGTGGCCATGGTTATTGCTTTCGTAGCGGCTGTTATCTCCTTTAACCGCAAAAGCTATGCCAAAGCCAGATGATTACACAAAACAACGTACCTGTCCCCTGTTTTCCAAGTTTTTTTTAGGCTTCTCCCCATGATTATATATGTTTTATAGTAATCCTTTTTCCGCACAACTAACATAGGCTTCTCCTGCAGCAATAATGTGATCAAGCACGGATATGGAAATGGGTTCTAAAGCAATTTGAATCCTTTTAGTGACTTCAATGTCTTGTGGCGAAGGAGTTGGACTCCCTCCAGGGTGATTGTGAGCTAGGATGACGCTGTGGGCTTTATGTCTTAATGCTGTTTCCACAATAATTCTTGGGTAAACCGGTGCTTGGTCAATGGTCCCCTCATGAACGAGCGCCGGATATATCACTTTATGTTGGGCATCCAGACAGATCACGTAAAAAACTTCATAGGTTCTTCCTGAGCAGAGTGTTAGGACATATTCCCCTGCTCTGGCGGTGCTATCAATGTTAGGTCTAGTTCCCCATCGATCTTTGAGATATAAACGTGCTAAAGAAGGTATAAGCGCCAGTAAAATGGCTGAGTTTCCTCCCAAGCCAGCTGTCTTCGCCAGATCTTTAGGGTCGGCTTCCAAAACTCCTGACAAAGACCCATATTGATTAATCAACGAATGAGCAAGTTCATTAGTGTCCTTACGTGGTATGGCGTAAAACAGCAAAAGCTCTAAGATTTGATGATCTTGAAAACCATCCAATCCATCTTCTAAAAATCTATTTTTCAATCTGCTTCTGTGTCCTTCATGCATAGGTAACCGCCATTCCTTTCAATAGTATAGTAAATTTCTGCCCTTACGATATTTCTCCACTTTTTGAGATTAACCTTTTTTCTTAAGTATAAATAAAATTTTAACCGATTTATTATCTAAAATTTGCTAAATTTAGCTCATTCCAATATTATATAATTATCAATGGGAGAGGTGTATTCTCTTCAGTAAACCCTAAAATTGGTGTACGCAATGAGAAGAAGCGTAACGTTATGGCCTATTCTCATAATTTATTGAGAAAGAAGATGTTTTAATGGAATTACTCGAGGCAATGAAATCTAGACATAGCATTCGAAAATTCAAGTCCCAACCCATCCCTGAAGCGTTCGTTAATCAACTTATCGAAGCCGCACGACTAGCCCCATCTGGTAGTAATGTTCAACCTACGCGCTTTGTTGTGATTAAAAGTGAAGCTGTTCGTGCGCAATTGAGCCAAGCTACCCCGTTGGAGTTTGTCAGCCAGGCACCGGTAATCATCGCCTGCTGTGTGGACACTGAATCCCTTGAAGGTATGGGAACTCGAGCGCGGGAACTCAAAGAAGCAGGGGCCTTTGCAGATACCCCTCTTGATAAGCTGGACCCAGATAGCTATGCCAAGCGTAGACCAATGGAGCAAACTGCCGCCGAAGCTTATCTTCGGTTAAACGCAGCCATTGCTATAGATCATATTACATTGCGAGCAGTGGATCTTGGTCTTGGTACGTGTTGGGTTATGATGTTCGACCAAAAGAAAGTAAAAGAAATCCTTGGGTTAGGCGAGAATTATAATGTCGTGGCCTTAATCCCTGTCGGTTACCCTGACCAAAACCCCAGCGCCCGTCCTAGAATTGAATTGAATAAGATCTTGCTTAAAGAAATTTGAGTCCATTATTAATAAACACCCTTGCTATTCATGTTATCATCCCACGGTCATAAATTTAAACCGAAACTTTCAAGAGCTTTAACTTTACAACTCTCCTTGGCTGACAAGGAGAGTTGTAAAGTTGTAAAGTTGTAAATTATCTTTCAGAAGATAGGAGTCTAAGAAATGGACACTACAAAATTGTTGATTGTATTTGTAATTATGATGATACTACTATGGCGAAAGATCCCTTTAGTATACGTGGTGATAGGGGCTTCCATTGTTTTAGCATTTTTATTTGGAACCGATCTTACCGATTTTTTAAAAATGGTTTGGGATGCAACAAAAGATCCTTCAACCATAGAAATTGAAGTCATTTTAGCCTTGATTATGATTCTTGAACAAATATTAAGGCAACAAGGTTATTTGGAGCGTATGCTCACCGCACTAACCAGATTAATAAAAGATCGTCGAATCGTTATGGCAATCATTCCCGCCTTTATCGGTCTTATGCCAAGTGCCGGAGGGGCCCTTTTCTCGGCGCCCTTAGTTGAACAAGCTGTGGGTAAAAGCGTCTCCGTCGCAAACAAAACCTTCATTAACTTCTATTTCCGACACGTCTGGGAATTTTTTTTACCCCTGTATCCGGGAGTACTCCTAGTCTCAAACATTACTGGTATTCCACTGACTAGCGTACTTTTGGGACTTATGCCTTTTGGTATATTAGTAATTCTATTAGGCCTTCCCTTTCTTTTCCGTATCAAAGTTGATGAGGAATTAGCCATAGATCCCCAACCTCTCCACACTGCAGTTGCTTCTCAAAATGGAGCTATGGACACTAGGCGTAAACTGATCAAAGACGTTATCTTAAGTACCCTTCCCGTAATATCACTCGTTAGTCTTGTTTTTGCTAAAGTACCTATTACCTTGGCCATAACCATAGTTATCGCGGTACTTGTCCTAAGACATAGATTTAATATAAGAGAGTTCCTTAAAATAGCGTATAAAGCTTTAGTAATTAAAACCCTAATTATGATCTGGGGGATTATGATTTTTAAACAGGTCATGGAAACAGTCGGTTCTTTTGACGAGTTACCCGCTTTATTAGGTAACCTTCCCGTGCCGGAATTTCTAATTTTCGCATTTATTGCATTTTTCATCTCTTTTATGACAGGCCAAACGGGTACTTACATCGGCATTGCCTTTCCTATTGTTGTAGCTGCTTCTGGAGGGCATATTAATTTACCGCTGGTGGCATTAGTTTTTATGGCGGGATCGGCGGGTACAATGCTAAGCCCTATGCACCTCTGTCTATCCCTTACTATTGATTATTTTAAATCTGACCTCAATCAAGTTTTACGAATGCTCGTTATTCCTGAAAGCATTCTCGTTGGGACGGCCATCTTATCCTATATAATTTTATCTTGATTAACAAGATCGTAAAAATATATTAAACCAAAACAAAGTGCCCGTTACTAAAGCTAAAACGCAACTATTAACCCAGACTTCCAATCAGTAATATGTTTAGAGGCCGCATGCGCGGCCTCTAAACATATTACTATTTTTCGATTCTTGTATAAATATGGATAGCATCTCGTAAAAATTCTGCAGAGCCTGGTTGTTTCTCATCATAATAGGCTCTAAATCTCGGATCATCGACGTACATCTGAGCAAGTCCTGCATGCGCCTCTTTTGAGTAGCTATCCCAATAATAGCTCAACCACTGGCGATGGAGATCAGCTGCTTTTTGCCCCAATTCGCCCGCCGGATCGCCTGTTTCAAACGCTGCACCAAGGGTTTCGATAATTTCTGTTAAGGGGGTATCCCCTTAGCTCCTCCTCAAACTGAAAATTTCAACTCCAGTCATAACCATGGAATATATCGTCCATGGTAGTCGGATCAGTGACAGCCGCCTGTTCAAGAAGTCTTCGAAAAA
>Ga0209587_1000078_pt1 | contig 46515 bp, 35 predicted proteins | sample NGEPerD_2_FD_184512 | JGI IMG/M metagenome (GOLD analysis project Ga0209587, IMG submission 184512) | Arctic peat soil microbial communities from the Barrow Environmental Observatory site, Barrow, Alaska, USA - NGEE PermafrostL1-D... | ecosystem: Environmental > Terrestrial > Soil > Wetlands >...
GCACCTCCACCGCGCGGATGGCCGCGCGTTCCTAGGATGGACCGCCACTTCTGCACGGCCCATCTGCAGCGGGGCCTGGAACGGCGTCGTTGCTTTATGACCGGACGATCGGCCGAGCGTTGAGGCGCGCGCGGCTGTTCCCTTGGGCGACTGAAGCAGTGAGGTCCGTCACCGCCGACTCCCCGCATCAGCCCGCGCCGACGGGTTGCCGACGAACTGCGACTCGACCTTCTACGACACCGTGGCGCTGTCAAGCTGGCGGTGCAGCAAGCTGGCGAACCCGAGGTACTCCAGCGCCTGCTGAGGGTCCTGCAGCCGGAAGAGGTCGTGCGCCCTTGGATTCCGGACTCCGAGCATCGATCCACGGAAGAGGGCCCCGAAGCCTTCTTGCTCGTCCTTGCCGCTTTGACCCGTCGCGTTGGCCACAGAGACCCGGGGCTCCGAGCCGCCAAAGGCTTCGCCCATGAGCTTGATGCCTGACTGAGCGGAACCCGTCATCGTCCGCACTCGAACCTCGATTGACTTGAATGCCTCGCTCACAGCGGCCTCGTAGTGCCCGTCAGCGAACAAGTCGCTCGACGAGCGAATGACCTCCGCGTGGAGGTTCTCGACAGAGAGCCGCCGCACGGGCGCTACGCGGGCCGGCGGCGCTGCTCCCCAAGTCACGTGGATGTGCTCCATGCCGCGGAACGATGATCCAGTGGGGTTGTTCACGTCGACGCTCGCGGCAACCCTCCGCGCCAGACCCCCGCGCGGATCCGGGAACTCCACGACATCGCCCTCGTAGATCGGCGTGTCCACCGCGAAGAACGCGGTCTTGGCTTGAATGTGCGCTTCAGTCTCGAGCCGCTCCTCGTCTTCAGTGCCAGCGTTGTGAATGACGGAGACTCTCGTGATGCCGAAGGTGCGGAAGTGGGACGGAAGCGGTGGCATGCCTCAATCGTGCCAGTCGTGGCCAGCTGTCGTCGGCAGCCCGCGTCAGCAATGCCGGGCCGTCGGGCCGATCTAGCGGGGGGAGCGCATCAGCGTCCGGTAATCGGCCCCTTCCGTTCGTTCGGCCGAGCGCTCGTTCGCCGTCCCGATTGACGAACCTGCTGCGGCACATGATCCTGCCGTCCGCGACCAGCGGTCGGATCCCGGCGGTCGGCGTCCTGTAACACCCGCCCGATGATGCTGTGTCGCACAGCTGCCTCTTGCGGGAGGACAAACGGCGTGCGTCGGCGCTGTATGCCACCGCCCTTTGCCTTCCGCCGCGCCCCACCGCGCGACCCTTCTGCGTCGTTCGCGACAACGAGAAGCGATGCATTCAACCGCATAGTTCCGCACCAAGTGATCTTCCGCTCATCGGCATGTGAGTGAGCCGGACAGCGGAATGAGCGGTCGGTCGGTCGGCCAACGCAAACCGCACGGGCAGAACCTGAGACGTCCCGTCAGAGGCCAGGGTTGTGATGACCCATCACCCGTGCCCAGGTCACCTGCGGGACGGCAGAGACGCCACCCCCCGCCATGGCTGCACCCAGACGTGAGTTCATGAAGTCGGCCTGGGCCTGCTGCGACTCCCAGACCTCAATCACGTAGCCGTGGCCGGCGTCCGATACGCCCGCAACGTGGGTGATCAGACCTGCTGGCCAGTCACCGGCACCGGTATTCGGGTCCAGGCCGAGCTCCTTGTTGACCTTGAGGTAGTCAGCCTCGTCAACGCCGTCGAAATCGAGAATGAGTAGTTCAGCCATGCGGCCTCCTTCGTGCCGGGCGGCGCAGTTGCCGCGTCCCGGCTTTGAGTGTGATCGCGCGCCGCCGGACTGGCAAGGGAGGGTCCTCACATCGGCAGATGAGTAAACGGGGAAGGGCGGAACGTCAGATCGCCAAAGTCTGGGCCGACCCAACCTCCGCGTTGGGGGCGACAAGCCCTGCTCAGTCAACGAAACTCGTATGGCGCGATACGTCGTTGAGTCATTCCGCCGCTGCTGGAATGACGCGAGCCGAGCGCGCGGCGCAGCCCGTTGGTCACAGCGATGGGTGCCCTGAGGTGCTCGCCCTTGGGCGCGTCATTGGAATGGAAGGTTGAATGCTGCAAGCGGCGCCCATCGAGTTGCGAGATCGTCGGGCATCTGGTTCCTATGTACCTGTGAAGTCCGCGTGAGGAATGCGTGCGGCGGCTCGCGGCGATCGCGGTGATCGCGCAGTTCACCGACGATCGCGGGCAGGACTGTAAATCCGTCGGGTGATCCCTTCGCAGGTTCGAATCCTGCACCTGCCACCAATCCGAAAAGGGCGTCTGACCTGCGGTTATGCAGGCAGAGACTTTCCTGCTTATACCCGGCAGGGGTACTGCGCTTGGCGGGTTTCGGACACGCTCCCGGCGCTCTTTCCGCAGGCCTCTGGCCTGCGGAAACGCGGTGGCCGGCGCATGTCAACAGTCGCGCCGTGCGGAATACGTGAGGAAGTTTGGCCGCGTCAGGCGGCCGACAGGCGACACACCGGGGCTGACCTGGCGTTTTCCGGGACGGTGGGTAGGCAACAAGAACGGAGTTTGAAACCGTCGGCGTAGACCAGCCTTCTCACGGGCCCGCCGCTGGTCAGGCTTGCGGTGCTCGGGAGTTGGTGGTTGGCGCGATCGAGCGATCACAGGGACAGGATCTCAACGGCGCTGAATCCTTCGAGAATCGGGGGAACGACGGGGTGCATGGTGCTCTCGACTGAAGCATCGACCCAGCCTTTGACACAGTACTGTCCGCGGTGCCGTGGGTGAGGTTGAATGCGAGTGGCCGCGTAGGCACGTCGGAGAGGAACCCATGAGCGACCACGTTGTCCTCGTGGGCATGTCTGCGCGAGAGGTCCAGGAGCGCGACCGCTTGACAGCACTCGCCAGCACGCACCGGGGCACGGTCGCGTTCTTGCAGCTCGCGGACCCGTCACTGTCGCGGGAGCTCACCCGGTTGGCCGACCTCGGTGCCGACCAGATCGTGTTGGTCGGTGTCAGCCTGGGCACCTTGGCGCCGGAGAACTCCTGGCTCCGGCGCATCGCTGGCTACTGGTGGCGCGAACGACCGGGTTATCGACCCCATGTGGACACGGCCACGGACCTATTGACCGACGACTCCGATCTACCGGCCCTGCTCAACAGGACGCAGGCGGTCACGGGCACACAGGCCCCGCTCGCGTCGGCTGCTTGGGAAGCTGTACCCGAGCACCGTCACCAGGTTTTGATCTGTCGTGGGCCCAGGTGCACCGCGCTTGGGTCGGACCGGACGGCGGAGGCTGTGATCATGGCTCTGATGCGTAACGGCCAGAGCGATGACGACGTCCTGGTGACGCACACGGGTTGTCAGTTCCCGTGCAACCAGGCCCCGGTGGTCAGCATCCAGCCCGACGACGTCTGGTACGGCGGTGTGGACCCTGACGCCGCACGCGTGATCGTAGCGGAGCATCTGGTCGGCGGTCGTCCCGTGCAGGACCGGCGCCTGCCCCGAAATCGCCGGCCCTGACCCGTCACCTACGCTGACCTCAACGTCTCGTGGAACAGGAACCCGGTGCGACTCCGGGGCGGTTCCGCCACTGTGACGCCGCAGTCTTCTGCGGCACAGTCAGACACTGGCCACGAGACCTCCGACGACGAGGGGCGAGAAACCCCGAGGAGGAACGATGCGCATCGCGCTGCTGTCGACATCCGATACCGACTTGCTCTCGGCCCGCGCGTCGGGTGCCGACTACGTGTTCGCGAATCCGGGTCGTCCCGGCCACCAATCGATGGCCGAGACGATAGAGGGAGCCGACCTCGTCGTCGGCCGGATCCTGGGCTCGCCGCAAGACCTCTGCTCGGGCTTCGCCCGGATCCGCGACTCGGGGATGCCGATGGTGATGCTCGGCGGAGAGCAGCAGCCGAGCGCGGAACTGATGGAGATGTCGACGGTCCCGATCGGCGTCGCCGCTGAGGCGCACCGCTATCTGGCCGAAGGGGGCCCGGTCAACCTGGCCCAGTTGCACGCCTTCCTCTCCGACACGGTGCTGCTGACCGGCGAGGGCTTCGAGCCTCCGGCGGAGCTCCCGGCGTGGGGGGTCCTCGAGCGGCCAACCGCCCCCGGCGTGGCGAGGAAGACCAAGGTTGGCGTCCTCTTCTACCGAGCCCACGAGGCCAGTGGGAACAACGCGTTCGCGCACGCACTCGCCGACGCGATCGACGCAACGGGCGAAGCGGTCGGTGTGCCGATCTTCAGCTCCTCGCTGCGCTCGGCGCCGGACTCGCTGTACGACGAACTGGGCAACCTCGACGCGTTGGTTGTCACCGTCCTCGCCGCGGGAGGTACGACGCCCGGCGGTGCGAGCGCCGGAGGTGACGACGAAGCCTGGGACGTAGCCCGGATGGCCACGCTCGATATCCCGGTGATCCAGGGCCTGTGCCTGATCAGCAGCCGGGCCCAGTGGGAGGCCTCCGACGAGGGCGCCACGCCGCTGGACTCTGCCAACCAGATCGCGATCCCGGAGTTCGACGGGCGGATCATCACCGCACCGTTCTCCTTCAAGGAGATCGACAGGGACGGGTTGCCGCGCTACGTCGCCGATGCGGAGCGCTGCGCCCGGGTGGCTGGCATCGCGGTCAACCACGCCCGGCTGCGCCACATCCCCACGCAGGACCGCAAGGTGGCGTTGATGCTCTCGGCGTACCCGACAAAGCACTCGCGTGTGGGCAACGCCGTCGGCCTGGACACGCCGGTCTCAACGATTCGGCTCCTGCGCCGGATGCGGGACGCCGGTTACGACCTGGGTGACCCGGGCGACATCCCGGGTATCGACGAGGCTGACGACACGGTCGCCGGCGACACCTTGATCCACGCCCTGATCGCCGCCGGCGGCCAGGACGAGGAGTGGCTGACCCAGGCACAGCTGACCGACGCCCACGTCCGGATCCCGGTGGCTGACTACCGACGCTGGACCGCCGACCTGCCGGCCGCGCTCATGGACCGCGTCGCCGAGACCTGGGGCGAGGCGCCCGGCGGGTTGTTCGTCAACGACTCAGGCGAGATCGTGCTGGCGACGATCCACGCGGGCAACGTAGTGCTGTTGATCCAGCCGCCACGCGGCTTCGGGGAGAACCCGGTCGCGATCTACCACGACCCCGACATGGCGCCCTCCCACCACTACCTGGCTGCCTACCGCTGGCTGGAGCAAGGTTTCGGCGCGCACGCCGTCGTGCACATCGGCAAGCACGGCTCGATGGAGTGGCTGCCGGGCAAGAACGCCGCACTCTCCGCGTCGTGCGCGACCGATGCAGCAATCGGGAACATGCCGCTGATCTACCCCTTCCTGGTCAACGACCCGGGCGAGGGGGCGCAGGCCAAGCGCCGGGCCCACGCCACGATCGTGGACCACCTGATCCCACCGATGGCGCGAGCCGAGACCTACGGCGACATCGCCAAGCTCGAGCAGCTGCTCGACGAGCACGCCAACATCGCCGCAATGGACCCGGCCAAGCTGCCGGCGATCCGGGCGGAGATCTGGACCCTGATGCACGCAGCGGAGATGCACCGTGACCTCGGCCTGGAGGAACGGCCCGAGGACGAGGAGTTCGACGACTTCGTCCTGCACGTCGACGGCTGGCTCTGCGAGATCAAGGACGCCCAGATCCGCGACGGCCTGCACGTCCTCGGTGCGGCGCCCGACGGGCAGGCCCGGGTCAACCTAGTGCTCGCGATCCTGCGAGCCGCACAGGTCTGGGGCGGCGAGACCGCTGCCGTGCCAGGTCTGCGCGCCGCTCTGGGGCTCAAGGAGGGAGCTGAACAGGTCGGGGCAGTCGATGCGATCGAGGACCAGGCCAGGAGCCTCGTCGAGCGAATGGAGCAGGCCGGATGGGATCCCGCAGCAGCTGCCGGACTGCATGACGAACCCGAGGTCCAGCGAGTGCTCCACTTCGCCGCCGAGCAGGTCGTGCCCCGGCTGGCGCGCACGACCGAGGAGCTCGACGCGGTGCTGCACGCCCTCGACGGCGGATTCATCCCGGCCGGCCCATCCGGATCGCCTCTGCGTGGACTGGTCAACGTCTTGCCGACAGGCCGCAACTTCTACACCGTCGACCCGCGTGCCGTGCCCTCCCGGCTGGCCTGGGAGACCGGCCAGGCGATGGCCGACTCGCTGATCCAGCGGTACCTCGAGGACACCGGCGCCTACCCCGAGTCTGTTGGGCTGTCGGTCTGGGGCACCTGCGCGATGCGCACCTCCGGTGACGACGTCGCCGAGGTGCTGGCTCTGCTCGGTGTCCGCCCCAGTTGGGACATGGCGTCGCGTCGGGTGGACGACCTCGAGGTGATCCCGCTCGAGGAGCTGGGCCGCCCGCGGATCGACGTCACGGTGCGGATCTCCGGCTTCTTCCGTGACGCCTTCCCCCATGTGCTGGCCATGCTCGACGATGCGGTCCAGCTGGTGGCCTCGCTCGAGGAGCCACCGGACCAGAACTTCGTGAGCGCCCACGCCCGGGCCGACCTGGCCGAGCACGGCGACGAGCGCCGGTCCACGACCCGGATCTTCGGATCCAAACCGGGGTCCTACGGCGCCGGCATCCTGCAGGTGGTGGAGTCCGGGACCTGGCGCAGCGACGAGGACCTCGCGGAGGTCTACACGGCGTGGGGCGGTTTCGCGTACGGCCGCGACCTCGACGGCGCACCCGCGGCCGACGACATGCGGACAAATTACCGGCGGATCAAGGTCGCCGCGAAGAACATCGACACCCGGGAGCACGACATCGCCGACTCCGACGACTACTACCAGTACCACGGCGGGATGGTCGCCACGGTGCGTGCGCTGACGGGCTCCGACCCGAAGGCGTACGTCGGAGACTCCACCACACCCGACGCGGTCCGCACCCGCACCCTGCAGGAGGAGACCAACCGGGTGTTCCGGGCGCGCGTGGTCAACCCTCGTTGGGTCGGCGCGATGCAGCGGCACGGTTACAAGGGCGCCTTCGAGCTGGCCGCGACCGTCGACTACCTGTTCGGGTTCGACGCGACCACGGGCGTGGTGCACGACTGGATGTACGACACCTTGGCCAAGGAGTACGTGCTGGACGAGACCAACCAGGCGTTCATGCGGCAGTCGAACCCCTGGGCGCTGCGCGGCATCGTTGAGAAGCTGCACGAGGCAGCCGACCGTGGCCTCTGGGCAGAGCCGGACGCCGACGTGCTGGCGCAGATGCGACAGGTCTACCTCGACCTCGAGGGTGACCTGGAGGACCGGTGAGACGCATCCACGTGATCGGCGTCGGGCCGGGGGATCCCGACCAGGTCACCCTGCAGGCAGTTCGAACGATGCACGAGGTCGCCTTCTTCGTGGTCTCCGACAAGTCGCCTCGCGGCGGTGTGCCGGACCCGCTGGTGAACGCGCGGGAGCGGCTTCTCGACCGGCTTCTCGACACCCCACCCGTGATCGTGACGGTCCACGATCCGGAGCGCGAGCGTCGCCCGGAACGGACGGCGTCGGTCGCTGAATACGAGGCTGTCGTCGCGTCCTGGCACGACGCCCGGGCGGGAGCGTACGAGGAGGCGTTGCTGTCCCACGAGGGGGATGCGGGCTTCCTGGTGTGGGGCGACCCCACCTTCTACGACTCCACGATCCGGGTGCTGGAAAAGGTTCGCGCCCGCGGTCGTGTCGACTTCGAGATGGAGGTCATCCCGGGCATCTCCAGCCTCCATGTGCTCGCCGCGCGACACGGGATCGTGTTGCACGACGTCGGCCAGGCGTTGCATGTCACGACCGGTCGCCGGTTGCGCGAGGCGGTCGAGCAGGGGCAGGACAACGTCGCGGTGATGCTCAACCGGACCCTCGACCTCAGATGGCTCCAGGGCTGGTGGATCTGGTGGGGCGCAAACCTCGGGACGTCGCACGAGGCACTGGTGTCCGGCCGGGTCGGTGACGTCCTCGCGGAGATCGAGTTCCTTCGGGAACGGACCAGGGCCAAGGCCGGCTGGGTGATGGACATCTACCTGCTCAGGCGCTGAGACACGGGCTGTTGCGGCCTACCCAGCTCGACCGTCGCGGCGATGATCGAACCGTTGCCGGGGGTGCGCAGCCCGTTGGCGGTGTCATTGTCATCCTGCTTCAGGCAGCTCAGTGCCGCCTGGATGGTGTCACCGTGGGTCACCATCGCAATGCCGTCCAGACCGTGGCGTGCGGCGTCGGCCAGGCACTCGTCCAGCAGCCCGCCCACTCGTCGTACGACGGCGCGGAAGGACTCTCCTCCCGGGGGCTCGCCATCGTCTCGGCGACCGAGCATCGGCACCTCGTGGTTCGGCCTGCCCTCGAGCACCCCGTAGCTCCGCTCCCGCAACCGGCTCTCGGGTTGCGCCTTCACCCCGATGGCACGCGCGACCTGTTCGGCCGTCTGCACCGCACGGAGCAGGTCGCTGGTGTACAGCCGCTGGATCGGCGCCTTCGCGAGCCGGGTCGCGACGTCACGGGCCTGGGTCAGACCCACGCCCGTCAAAGGCACATGGTGGGTCTGCCCCTGGACGCGGCCCTCGACGTTCCAGGTGGACTGACCGTGCCGCACCAGGTAGACCCGCAGCACCCGGGACGCCGTCACGGCCGGCTCCAGTTCCGGACCCATTCGTGCGCCGCCGTCGCGTCTGCGACGACCGGGACACCGAGCGCGACCCCGGGCCGGCGCACCACGACCACGGCCACGCCGAGAATCGAAGCGGCCTCCAGCTTGGGCCACGTGTAGCCCCCGCCTGAGTCCTTCGTGACCAGGACGTCGATCCGATGCTCGCGCATCGAGGTGAGCTCATCCCTCAGTTCGTAGGGGCCCCGACTGAGCAGGCACGTCCACCCTGCGGGCAGCGTCAGCTGAGGCGGGTCGACGACGCGGACCAGGGCGTGGTGATCACCCAGCGTCGCGACGAACTGGTCCAGCGGCTGGCGCCCGACGGTGAGGAAGGGGCGCGAACCGAGAGCCGCCGCAGCCTCGGCGGCGCTGCGGTGGTCGGAAACCCAGTGCCAGGTGCCGGCGTCCGGCGTCTGCGACCAACCTGGTCGTTCGAGCCTGAGCAGGTCCACGGACTCGGCTCGGCACGCCTGCACGGCATGACGGCTGATCTGCTCGGAGAACGGGTGGGTGGCGTCGACGACCACATCGACGCCCTCCAGGACAAGGTGGGCGCGCATTCCCTCGACACCGCCGAAGCCCCCGACCCGGGACGGCCCCGAGGGCATCCGCGGGTGCTGGACGCGGCCTGCCAAAGAGCTGGTGACATCGATCTGGTCGGCGACGAGGAGGGTCGCGAGCTCGCGCGCCTCGGCGGTTCCGCCGAGCAGCAGGACTCTCATCGGACTCGACCGGCCGCGAGGACCGGCCAGCGTCGAGGGGAGCCGCGCGTCATCAGGTCCAGGAGTGCCTCGACGTCGAGATGGGTCTCCACCAGGTCTCCCAGAAGGTCGAGCCGCGCCTCGCGCTGGGCGGCGAAGCTGATGCCGGTGCCGGCACGCTCGAAACCGACGTGCCGTGCGACATCGCTCAGAAACGATTCTCGGAAGGCGTCACTCTCGAGACTTCCGTGCCACATGGTCCCGAAGACGGAGCCGCGACGCGCTCCGTCGAGGAACTCCTCGTCTTCGTCGCGGGTGACGAGGCCGTGATGGATCTCGTAGCCGGTCACTGGCTGGCCGAGCGCCTCACCGTGCGAGAGTCGCAACACCTTCTCGGGAACGAAGTCGGTCGAGACATCGAGCAGCCCCAGACCTGAGACCTTGGTGGCGCCGCTCATCTCGATGCCGTGGGGGTCGCTGATGGACCGGCCGAGCATCTGGAAGCCACCGCAGATGCCGAGGACGGAGCCGCCGGCCTCGGCGTGGCGCACGATCGCCCGGTCCAGGCCCTGCTCACGCAACCAGGCGAGGTCATCGATGGTGGCTCGGGTGCCGGGCAGCACCACCAAGTCCGCGTCGGCCAGTGCGCGAGGGTGCGAGGCGAAGACGACGTCGAGATCCGGCTCGATCCCGAGCGCGTCGACGTCGGTGAAGTTGCTGATCCGCGGCAGCCGGATGACCGCAACGCGCAGGGTGCGCTCGCCCGAGGAGGATCGGCGGCCGGTGAGGTCCAGCGCATCCTCGGAGTCCAGCCACACGTCAGCTCGCCACGGAAGCACCCCGTAGACGGGTCGACCGGTCAGCTCAGCGAGACGCCTCAACCCGGGCTCCAACAGCGTCTCGTCTCCTCGGAACTTGTTCACGATGAAGCCGGCCACCAGCCCCTGGTCGGCGGGCTCGAGCAACGCGACGGTGCCGTACATGGCTGCGAACACGCCACCGCGGTCGATGTCGCCGACCACGACGGTGGGGATGTCTGCGTGCCGAGCGAGGCCCATGTTGACGTAGTCGCCTTCGCGGAGGTTGACCTCGGCGGGACTTCCGGCTCCCTCCGCGACGACCGCTTCGTAGCGTGAGCCGAGGTCGTCGAAGGCGGCGTACGCCGCTTGGGCGAGGTGGGCGCGGCCGTCGACGAAGTCGGTCGACGAGATGTCGCCCGCCGGGCGGCCGTGCACGACCACGTGGCTGCGTCGGTCGCTTCCCGGCTTGAGCAGCACCGGGTTCATCGCGGTCTCGGGTTCGGCTCGGGCAGCCAACGCCTGCACCCACTGGGCCCGGCCGATCTCGCCGCCGGTGGAGCACACCATCGAGTTGTTCGACATGTTCTGCGCCTTGAACGGCGCAACCCGCAGACCCCGCCGCGCAAGGGCCCGACAGAGACCCGTGGTGACGATCGTCTTCCCGGCATCGGAGGTGGTCCCCGCTACCAGGATCGCCGAGCCGGTCATTTCTTCCACCTGGTTCGGGTCACGAGCGCGATCGTGACTGCCAACAGCACGGCCGCCACGTCGACGCGCCGCGCCAACGTGCGCGCGGGTCCGATGTCGGCGGCTTGCGGCGCCCGACCCCAGCCCATCCGGGCGCGGTGCTCGATGCGTCCCTGGTAGTCGTTGGTGCCTCCCAGCCGCACCCCCAGGGCACCGGCGAAGGCGCCCTCGACGGGTCCAGCGTTGGGGCTGGGGTGACCGGGGGAGTCCCGCCGCCAGACGCGCAGCGACTCCAGTGTTGCGCCGCCCACCGTCGGGGCCAGGAGGGCAGTGAGGAGCGCTGTGACCCGGGCTCCCAGGAGGTTCAGCACGTCGTCAAGCCGAGCGGCCGCCCAGCCGAAGCGCTTGTAGCGCGGGGTGCGGTGGCCGAACATGGCGTCGAGCGTGTTGGCGGCTCGGTAGCCCAGCAGGGCCGCGGTCCCCCCGAGGGCGCCGAGCACCAACGGAGCCACGACGGCATCGCTGGTGTTCTCGGCCACCGACTCGATGGTCGCCCGCGCCACGTCGCCGGAGTCCAGCTGCTGCGTGGCCCTCCCAACAAGGTGAGTGAGCCGCTCCCGGGCCGCAGGCAGGTCGCCTGCGGCGAGGAGCACCTCGACCTGGCCGGCCTCCCGATCCAGCGAGGTCCCTCCGAGCACCATCCACGTGGCGGTCGCAGTGACCACGGTGTGCAAGACGGGTCGTCGCCGCGTGGCCCGGTCGAGGAAAGCCCCAACCGCTGCGGTCGAAGCAACCAGCATGCCCGCCACGAGACTCCCGCGGAGCCGCGAGTCGGCGTACGCCCGGGCCTCGCAGGTCGCGGCCACTTGGCCGAAGGCCGCGACCGGGTGCGCCCGCGAGGGGTCGCCGAGGACCCGGTCGGTGACGAAGCCAAGGGCGATCCCTGTCGCCCGGGATCGGCTCAGGGGATTGTCCGTGGCGCCGCGGCCGAGGGCGTCTCGACGGCACTCACAGGGTGGCCGCCAGCTTGCGACGCTCGGTGGTTGCCGTCGTCTCGCGGTGCAGCTTGTCGACCATTCCCACCAGCAGCACCCCGATCCCTGCCCACATCGTTGCCTGGGTGATGATCGATGCTCGGCGGAAGTACCAGAGCGTGTCGGCCGGGAAGTCGCCGATCTCGTTGACCGTCGGCATCAGCTGGCCGGCGACGACCACGACCATGAGGTAAAGCGAAACGCTCGCCACGACTGCGACATACGCGCCGCCTTCGCGCCACAGGCGCTGGGCCAGCACGGTCGCGGCCGCTGCGGCCAGCACCGAGATCAGCATGTAGGCGAAGTACTCGCCGGTCCGGCTGCCGATGGTGTCCGGGTTGCCTACCGCCGGCGGTGAGGCGGGGTACTTCAAGAACGGCACCAACCCCACGGTCACGAAGCCCGCGAGCGCCACAAAGGCCGTGGACTGACCGGGACTCCACCGGCCGATGCGGCCGACGAGTCCGGCGGCGACGAGGGCGACGATTCCGCCGAGCGCGGTGCCGATCCCGAGGCTGCCGGTCAGCAGACCCCAGGTGCGCTGGTTGTGCCGGGAGACGACGGTGCCGTCCTCCTCGTCGTGGTGACCGGGTTCGGCCCCTTCCGCCGCCGGCGCCTCGGCGGCGGAGTTTGCCTCTTCGACGTCGATGGCGGCCTGCACGTGGGGTTCACCGGCGGTGAAGGCGACGATGAAGACGGCGAAGCCGGCGAGGAGGCCGGCCAGCAGCCCCCGGACGAGAAATGCGCGTGCGGTCATGGGTGGATCCGTTTCTGGGATGGGTCGTCCGGGCAGTGAGCTCGGGCCCGAGTGGGGGTGCGGCCGTACGGCCCGGCTCGTGGAGCGCGAGGGGGCTCATGTCGCGAGGCCGAGTGGTCGATCTCGCGGCCTGGTCTCAGTGACAGGGGTAGCCGAGCAGGTGTCGGCCGTCGTGAACCCATTCGTGCATCGCGTTGCCCGCCGGGATCGAGACAGCGCCCTGGTTTGCGCTGATGAAGAAGATCACGAGAACTGCGATCAGGCCGTAAAAGAGCGCCCATGGGGCGATCTGGCCGAGGGGGATCGACGGGATCTCGATCTCGGGAACAGTGGTGGCCTGTGCCATTTTTCCTCCTGAGGGATGCGTGCGTCCCTGATGGTGCGGATGGATGCGCGGACCTTTGGGTCTGACTCCACCGCTTTCCGAACGCTCTCGGAGGCGATGTCACAGTAGCGCGACTGTGCCGGATTCCCACCGGCTTCCTCGTGCCCGCAGGGTCAGCCTAGGGCATGTTCGTGGGGACCGCTCCCCGTGCATGCAGGGTTGTTTTCGTGTCGTCGATCGCAGCCAGCACTCGTCGGCTGAGCTCCGGGGGTCGGACCGCGATCCGGATCCAGCTGGGCCCGAGGCCCGGGAAGGTGTCGCAGCGTCGTACCGCGATCCCGACCCGTCTGAGGGCCGCGTGGGCCCCGACGCCGGCCTCGGCGAGGACGAACGACGCGGATGACGGCTGGTGCGCCACGCCGAGCTCGGTCAGGCCTCTTTCCAGGACCGCCCGCCACGCGGCAAGCGAGTCCGCGCGCTGCGCCGAGTCGGCCTGGGCCTCCGGTGTCGCGCAGGCAACGATCGCGGCGGCCGCGGTCCTGGACACGGACCAGGGCACCTGCTTGGCGCCGAGCTGAGCCCGGACTTCCGGCTCGGCGAGCAGGTAGCCCGCGCGCACACCCGGTATGCCCCAGTGCTTGGTCAGGCTGCGCACCACCACCAGACCGGGCAGCGAGAGGGCCGCGAGCGACTCCGTCTCACCAGGCACAGAGTCCATGAACGCCTCGTCGACGACCACGACACGGCCCGGCCGCAGCAGCCGCCGCAGGGCCGAGGCCGGGTGGAGTACGCCGGTCGGGTTGGTGGGGTTGCCGACCACGACGAGGTCGGCGCGCTCCGGAACCGTGTCCGGGTCGAGCACGAACCCGCGGCCTGCCTCGCACGTCACCTCACGCACGACATGACCCTCCTGCAGCAGTGCGGCATGCGGTTCGGTGAACTGCGGATGCACCACGACCGGCATGTGCCAGCGGCGCAGACGGGCCAGCAGCGAGAAAGCCTCGGCGGCGCCGGCCGTGGCCAGCACCTCCTCCTGACTCCGTCCATGGAGCCCGGCCAAGGCCTGTTCGGCCGCGAGCGTCGTCGGATAGCTGCCCACCTCGGCCAGGCTGGCGGTCAGCGCACGGTCGAGCCACTGCGGCCGCGGTCCCGAGTAGACGTTGACCGCGAAGTCGAGTAGTCCAGGGGTGACCTCGACGTCCCCGTGGTGCAGCAAAGGATGCTTCAGAGTGGCCGGCGCGGGCGGAACCGCCCTCTGGGAGGGCATCGTGCGGCCGGTGGTGTGCGGGACCGCCGCATGGACCGCCTCGGCGAATCGCTGCGCCAGCTGCGGATGTCCGGCCCAGTGCGTGTGCAGGTACGACGCATGCAGGCTGTCGGAGGTGAACCCGACCGCCCTGCCCTCGAAGGACCACGCGGGTCGCTCTCCGGCGGGCGGTTCCACGCGGGTGCGGTGGAACTCGTGGCCGGTGACCTCCTCGCCGGCCCGCGTCAGCACCGAGTCGGAGGCGGCGGTGACCGTGGGGTAGTCGAGGGTCAGGCGGGGAGCCATCGCGCCGGTGGCGTTCAGGCTGCCGACCATCGGGGCGTCGTCGACGCTCTCGCACAGGTAGAGCAGCCCAGCGCACTCGGCGACGGTCGGCACCCCGGCCGCCACGGCGGATCGAAGGTCCGCTCTCAGGCTCCGGTTGGCGCCCAGCTCGGCGGCGTGCACCTCCGGGAACCCACCACCGAGGTAGATCCCGCAGGTCTGGTCGGGCAAGGAGCCGTCGGTGAGCGGGTCGAAGGTGACGACCTCGCAGCCAGCCGCACGGAGCAGCTCCTCGGTCTCGGTGTAACGAAACGTGAAGGCGCGGCCACCGGCCACGGCCACCACCGGCCGCCGGTCGCTCACCAAGGCCACCTCGGCCGCGGGATCCCAGGGTTGCGCGTCGAGATCCGGGGCGCTGCCGGCGATCTGGACGAGCCGATCGAGGTCGACGAGCTCGGAGACCTGCCTGGCCAGGCGGTCCAGCGCGTGGGCCGCCTCATCGCGCTCGGCGACCGGCACGAGCCCCAGGTGACGCGAGGGTGCGGTGATGGCCTCGTCGCGACCGATCGTGCCGAGCACCGGCAGGTCGAAGGCGCCGGCCACTTCTGCGGCGTGGCGGGGCGTGCCCGCCTTGTTCAGGATCACGCCGAGGATCTCGACGGTGGGGTCCCAGGTAGCCATCCCGTGGACGACCGCCCCGATCGAGCGGGAGGAACCAGAGATGTCCACGACCAGGACGACCGGTGTGCGGGTGAGCGCTGCCACATGCGCCGTGGACGCGAAGCCGTCACCGCCGATCCGGCCGTCGAAGAGGCCCATCACACCCTCGATGACTGCGATGTCGGCGCCCGCCGCCCCGTGAAGCAGCAGCGGAACGATCCGCTGCTCGCCGACCAGGTGCGGGTCAAGGTTCCGGCCGGGGCGGCCGCTCGCCAGCGCGTGGTAGCCCGGGTCGATGTAGTCCGGCCCGACCTTGTGCCCACTGACCACGTGACCGGAGCGCGTCAGCGCCGCCATCAAGCCGGTCGCGATCGTCGTCTTGCCCTGGCCGGTGGCCGGGGCAGCGACAACGATCCGGGGGAGTGCTACCACTCGATGCCCCGTTGGCCCTTCTGGCCGGCGTCCATCGGATGCTTCACCTTGGTCATGTCGGTGACCAGGTCGGCGACCTCGACGAGTCGCGGGTCGGCCCGGCGGCCGGTGATCGCGACATACTGCCTCCCGGGGCGGTTGGCGAGTGTCTTCACGACGTCGTCGACATCCACCCAACCCCACTGCATCGGGTAGGTGAACTCGTCGAGCACGAGGAGGTCATGTGCCTCGTCGGCCAGGCGCCGCTTGATCTCGGCCCACCCTTCGGCCGCCTCGGTCGCGTGGTCGGCCTCGTCGCCGGCCTTGCGTGCCCAGGACCAACCCGCGCCCATCTTGTGCCACTCGACCGGTCCGCCCTCGCCGGTCTCCTTGTGCAGCTCACCGAGGCGCTCGAGGACGGTCTGCTCGCCGATCCGCCACTTGGCGGACTTCACGAACTGGAAGACGCCGATGTTCCAGCCCTGGTTCCAAGCCCGGATCGCGAGCCCGAAGGCTGCGGTCGACTTCCCCTTGCCATCGCCGGTGTTCACCATCAGCAGCGGCCGATTGCGCCGCTGGCGGGTGGTCAGGCCGTCGTCCGGCACGACGAGTGGTTGTCCTTTGGGCATCTCAGGCAGCTCCTTCGTTCGTCGTGCGGGTCGGCCCCACCGAGCCGTACACGAGGTTGGTCAGGGCGGAGGCGCTGACCTCGCCGATCGGGACGTGCTCGGCACGTAGTCCTTCGGCCAGCTGCGCCGCGAGGCCGAGCCGGAGGGGACCGTTCTCGCAGTCGACGACCAGCGACGAAACGCCGTCGTGGCCCAGCAGTCCCGCGGCCCGTTGCGAGCGTCCCAGCGGGTCGGGGCCGTAGGTCGCCCGGCCGTCGGTCACCACCAGCAGCAGCGGGCGTCGTCGGGGGTCGCGCACCCGCTCGAGTCGGAGCACCCGCTCGGCCTCGAGGAGCCCCTCGGCCAGCGGGGTGCGTCCGCCGGCAGGGAGCTCGCGCAGCCGGGTGGCCGCGACGTCGACCGAGTGCGTCGGCGGCAGCACCAGGTCGGCACGGTCACCACGGAAGGTGACCAACCCGACCTTGTCGCGTCGCTGGTAGGCGTCCAGCAGCAGCGAGAGGATCGCGGTCTTCACCTGCTCCATCCGCCGCCGTGCGGCCATCGAGCCTGAGGCGTCGACGCAGAACAGGATCAGGTTGGACTCCTTGCCCTCACGGTCGGCCATCCGCAGGTCCGCCGCTCGGAAGTGGAGCGGGCCTGAGGTTCGCCCCCGGGCGACCTGGTGCGGTGCGGCGGCCCGGACGGTCTCGATCAGGTGCAGCGCTCCGCCGCTGCCTCGCCGGGCGCCGATCCGGCGCCCGGTCTCGGTGACGGCTCGGCTACGACGCCCTGACTCGCCCGCCCCGGTGCCGCGGACGGTGAACAGCCGTGGTCGGTACGGCGAACCGATTCCCGCGACCATCGTCGGCGCGGCTGCCCCGGAGGCCGGGGCCTGGTCAGGTGGTGATTCGGGCGGGGTCGGCTCCGACTCTTCACGAGCGGCCTTCTGCCCGGGGTCGTCGTCGGCATCCGGCGCCCCCTCCGGGGGTGGGCCTGATTCGGCAGGACCGTCGTCCGCCCGGTCGTGCTGTCGCTCGGGCTCCGGCGATGGCTCCGGTGGCAGGTCGTCGTCGCCCAGGATCCGGTCGAGCAGTCCCTCATCGAGTCCCGGCGCGTCAAAGGGGTTGCGCCGTCGACGGTGCGGCAGAGCCAGCCGGGCGGCAGCGCGGATGTCGTCCTTGGTGACCCAGGAACGTTCGTGCCAGGCTGCGTGCGCCACCGCCGCTCGAGCGGTGACGATGTCGGCTCGCATGCCGTCGACCTCGAAGGCGGCGCAGATCTCGGCGATCTTCAACAGCGCGGCCGCACCCAGCTCGACGTTGTCCACCAGCTTCTGGGCGGCCAGGATCCGGTCGGTGAGGGCGCGTTCCGGCTCGTCGTAGGAGGCAGCGAACAGGGCAGGGTCGGCGTCGTAGGCCATCCGCCGACGCACCACCTCCACCCGCTGCGCCGGGTCGCGGGGGGCAGCCACCTGCACCGTCAGCCCGAACCGGTCGAGCAGCTGCGGCCGGAGCTCACCCTCCTCGGGGTTCATCGTGCCCACGAGCACGAACCGGGCCGCGTGCTCGACGGAGACCCCGTCGCGCTCGACGGTGGAACGGCCCATCGCCGCCGCGTCGAGGAGGAGGTCAACCAGGTGGTCGTGCAACAGGTTCACCTCGTCGACGTAGAGGATCCCGCGGTGGGCACGAGCCAACAGCCCAGGTTCGTACTCCGCCTTGCCTTGCGAGAGCGCCCTCTCCAGGTGCAGCGACCCCAGCACCCGGTCCTCGGTGGCGCCGACGGGTAGTTCGACCAGGCGCACCGGCCGGAGCTCTGTGGGGGCGTCGGTCCCGAACGGGCCATCGGGTGAGAGGCCGGCGTCGCGCGGGTCACTGGAGAACCGATCACCAGAGACCACCTCGATCGGAGGGAGAACCGCGGCCAGGGCACGCACGATGGTCGATTTCGCGGTGCCCTTCTCGCCGCGCACGAGTACCCCGCCGACTTCGGGCGAGATTGTCGTCAGGACCAGGGCCAGCGCCATCTCGTCGGAGCCGACGACGGCACTGAAAGGAAACTGCTGTGGCATGGGGGCTCCCGCTCGTTAGCCATCGTTCGCGAGCACGAGGCCGGTCTTCGGACTTCCCGGCTCCCCACCAGTGGGGGAGGCCGAGTCACCGCAGCGGGCCCTGTGCCGGACTTTCACCGGCTTCCCAGATTCTCCCGTCGGTCCGGTGGCTGCTCGCGCTGCTCTCGGACCTCGGGGCACCTCGTGCTTGTCGAGGCTCACGATAGCGTCAGTCCTCGTGCTGCCCCTCCACCCCTCACGGCTCACCGTCGTCGGCATCGGCGCCGACGGGTGGTCAGGCGTGCCGCGGAGGCTGCGGGAGCGGGTGCTGGCTGCCGAGGTGGTTCTGGGCGGCACCCGTCACCTCGATCTGTTGCCGGCCGTCGATGGCCAGGTCCGCGAGCCGTGGCCGAGCCCGTTGCGTGCGGGACTGCCCGCCATGTTGGAGCGTTTCGACGCTCGCACGGTCGTCGCGCTCGCTTCAGGCGATCCGTTCGTCTTCGGCATCGCGGCCACGTTGGTCGACCTCGTGGGCGCCGACCGCGTCGAGGTCGAACCGGCCGTCTCGTCGGTCGCCCTGGCCCGCGCCCGAATGTCCTGGACGGCGGAGTCCGTCGCACTGGTCAGCCTGGTCGGACGCGACCCGCACCTGGTGCTGCGCCAGCTCGCCCCCGGACGACGAGTTCTGGTGCTCTCCTCTGATGAGACGACGCCAGCCGTGGTCGCCGCGCTGCTCAACGAGCACGGTTTCGGCCTGAGCCGGGTCACCGTCCTCGGTGACCTCGGTTCAGCAGCCGAGTCGCGGGTGTCGGACACCGCGAGGGAGTGGAACGCCGAGGTGTCCCGGCTGAACGTCATCGCTCTCGAGGTCGTGGAGTCCCCGGCTGGCTCCTCGACCAACTCGTGGGCAACGGGCCTGGCCGACTCGTCCTACGAGCACGATGGCCAGCTCAGCAAGCGCGACGTCCGTGCGGCTGCCCTTGCCCGGCTCGCGCCACGCCCGGGCGAGCTGCTCTGGGACGTGGGTGCCGGTGCCGGCTCCGTCGCCATCGAGTGGCTGCGAGCGCACCCGACGTGTCGCGCCGTCGCGGTCGAGTCGGACATGGAGCGGGCAGCGCGCATCGGAATCAACGCCGCCACGCTCGGCGTGCCGACCCTGCGCGTCGTGCACGGCGCCGCCCCCGAAGCTCTGGCGGACCTGCCTGCCCCGGACGCCGTGTTCGTCGGTGGAGGGGCCAGCCGCGCCGGTGTCATCGACTCGTGTCTGGCTGCGTTGCGGCCGGGAGGACGCCTCGTCGCGCACGGTGTCACGCTGGAGACTGAAACGCTGCTGGCCCGGTTGTACGGCGAGCACGGTGGTGAGCTGACCCGGATCTCGGTCGAGCACGCTGCGCCGATCGGGTCCTTCACCGGTTGGAGCCCCTCACGGGCCGTGACCCAATGGGCAGTGCAGATTCGTGAGCCGACGACGTGACCGTCCACTTCGTCGGCGCCGGGCCGGGCGCGGCCGACCTGATCACCCTCCGGGCAGCGGCACTCCTGGGCGAGGCGGAGGTGGTGCTCTATCCCGGTACCTATGTCGACGCCGACGTTCTCAGCCACTGCCGTGCGGATGTTCGTCTCATCGACACCCAACACCTCGACCTCGACCGGATCGTCACCGAGCTGGCGAGTGCGCACGAGTCGGGCCACGACGTGGTCAGGCTCACCTCGGGCGACCCGTCGATCTACTCCGCGGTCGCCGAGCAGAGCCGGCGGCTCGACGAGCTCGGTGTCCCCTGGGACGTGACGCCCGGAGTCCCGGCGTACGCCGCGGCGGCGGCCCTGGTCGGTCGCGAGCTGACCGTGCCACTGATCACCCAGTCGGTCGTGCTGACCAGGGCGCAGGCCCGCTCGACCGCAATGCCGGAAACCGAGGCACTGAGCCGGTTCGCCGCGACCCGGGCGACGCTCGTGCTGCACCTCGCGATCACCAGGACTCGCGAGATGATGGCCGAATTGGCGGGGGAGTACGGCACCGACTGCCCAGTCGTCGTGGTCTATCGCGCCAGCCAGCCCGAAGAGCTCGTCCTGCGGGGCACGGTCGCCGACATCGCCGACCAGGTCGACGAGGCCGGCCTGAGGCAGGCCGCGGTGATCCTTGTCGGCCGGGCACTGGACCCCCGCGGAGCAGGCGAGTCCTTTCTCTACGACCCTGCCCGGGACCGGTCACGGTGACGGTTCAGTCGACGAACCGCGGCGTCCACACCACTCCCGATGCCGTGCGACGCGTCGAGGAAGCGCCGACGATGAGCAGACACTTCATGTCGATCGAGCTGGCGTCGAGCTCGGCCAGGGTGGTGACCAGCAGCGACTCCTCCTCCCGACCGATGTCGCGACCCACCACCACCACTGTGTCCGCCGGTCGGTGTTCGAGCAGGAGCTTCTGAGCGGCCACGACCTGCTCGGTGCGCGAGCGGGACGCGGGGTTGTAGATCGCGAGAACCAGGTCGGCCTCGGCGGCCGCGCGCAGGCGCCGTTCGAGAAGGGACCAGGGCTTGAGCCGGTCCGAGAGGCTGAGCACGGCGAAGTCAGCGCCAATGGGGGCACCCACCCTGGCGGCCACGACCTGCACTGCGCTCAGGCCGGGCAGCACCCGAACGGACACTTCGGCGAACTCCGGATCGGCAGCCGCCTCGAAGATCGCCGAGGCCATACCGAAGACACCGGGGTCCCCGCCGGAGACGACAGCGACCCTCTCGCCACGTCGTGCCAAGTCCAGCGCGAAGCGGGCGCGGTCCAGCTCGACGGTGTTGCCGGACAGGTGCCGCCTCAGCCCCGCGCGCTGCGGCACCCGGGTGACGTAAGGGCCGTAGCCGACCACGTGATCGACCTCGGCCAGGGCTGCGGTCACCTCGGGCGTGACCCAGCAGTCGGGGCCGGGGCCGAGCCCGACGACGAGCAGCTCCGCAGCCGCTCGACCAGCGCTCTCCTCGGGCTTCGGTGCTCGCCGGCCACCGGGCTTGTCGTGCAGCGAGTCGCCTGGGACCACGATCAGGGAGAAGTACGGGACCGTCGCGGGATCCACCTCCGCGACCGGGAGCCACCGCTCCTGCGGCATCGAGGCACGCTCGACGTACACGGCGTGCTCGAGCCGCCCGGCCTGTGCCAAGGCCGATCGCACGGCCGGGAACGTTCGCCCGAGCTTCATGATGATCGCTGCGTCGGTGTCGGCGAGGCGGCGCGCGAGTTCGGCCTCGGGCAGCGTGCCGGGAAGCACGGTGAGGACGTCGGTCTGGCGCACCAGCGGGGAGGCTACGGCTGCGGTGGCCGCGGCGAACGCCGGCACACCCGGGACCACGTCGGTCGGAAATCGCTCGGCGAGACGGTCGTGCATGTACATGTAGGAGCCGTAGAACAGTGGGTCGCCCTCGGCCAGCAGTACGACGGTCCGACCGGCCTCCAGATGCGTGGCGAGCCGCGACGCGGACTCTTCATAGAACTCGGCCAAGGCACCCGCGTACCCACCGGGGTGGTCGGAGCGCCCGGTGGTCACCGGATACCGCAGCTCCTCCTCGACCGCAGTGGGGGGGATCAGATCCTCTGCGATCCGGCGCGCGTTGGACTCCTTGCCCACGCCCGCGTGGTACGCGATGACGTCCGCCGACCCGACGAGCCGAGCCGCCTTGAGGGTGATCAGCTCGGGATCCCCTGGGCCGAGCCCGACACCGTAGAAGTGACCGGTCATTCATCCTCCTGAGAAAGTGCGTTCACCGCGGACGAAGCCATTGCGGATCCACCCCGTCGCCCTCGGACCGTCAGGAAGGGGACATCGATCCCGTCGTCGGTCAGCGAAGCGAGCGCGTCCTTGGACTCGGCAGCACCGATGAAGCCCACTGGGCAGCCGATGATGGCTGCGGGACGTGGCGCTCCGTCGATCAGCATCTCCATGAGGTGGAACAGAGCCGTCGGCGCGTTGCCTATCACCACGACGGCACCCTCCAGGTGCGGCTCCCAGAGCGAGACGGCGGCTGCAGTTCGCGTGGTCCTCCACTCCGAGGACAACCCGGGAACGCGCTCGTCGTTGAGGAAGCAGAGCACCTCGTTGGCGGCAGGCAAACGCGTGGAGGTGATCCCCATTGCGACCATCCGCGCGTCGGTCAGGATCGGCGCGCCCGACATCAACGCGGCGCGAGCGGACCTCACAAGCCTGGGATGGACGACCAAGTCTGAGACGAGGTCGACCTGACCGCTTCCGTGGATCATGCGAACGGCCAGCTTCTCGGCCTCGGCCGGAATGCCCTCGAAGGACGCCTCACGCCGAATGGTCGCGAATGAGTCGAGGTAGATCGCGGCTCCCGCGTCGACGTAGTCGTAACGCTTCGTCGGACGAGTCGTGGACGACGCAGGCTCGCGCTTGGTGCTCATCTCAGGCCTCCCTTGCCCTCGACCAGGACCCCGTGCCACGGGGTGACCACGAGTTCGGGGCCATGCATCACGAGATCGGCGGCGAGCTCAGGCGAGATGACTCCGTTTGGGACCGGCACGTGGACCACCGGCCCGTTCACCCCGTAGGGGAGAGCCGGGGAGGTGACCCGTGTCCGCTCGTCGCGTGGCTCTGGATCTGCGAGGGGCTCGGGCAGTTCGTCGACGTGCCAAGGCGCCGACGGGCCATCGCCGCGCATCCGCATGAGCTCCACCGCCAGGTCGACAAGGGCCTGGGACGCGTCGCGCAAGGACAGGACCGATCCCCACCCGTCGGACCCGATCCGTAGCTGGACTGTCGTCTCGTCGAGCGCGACCAGACCGAGATCAGTGGGTCTGTCCACGAGGTCGCCGCGTCCGTCGTCCATCACGAAAAGGAATCGCCCGGGTAGCTCTCGCAGGTCCGGATGGGCGCAGACCAGGGAGTCGAGGGCCGCCACAACTGGACGCAGGTCGCAGCGCCCACCCGCGAGGCCGGTCATCGGGGACGCGAGGAAGTTCCGCACGAGCTCGTGACTGCGAGACGGCAGGAGCCCGGTGCCTTCGATTGCCTCGATAACGAACTCGGGAAGCGCGCCGTCCTGACTCGGTAACCCTCGCAGCTGCACGTTGGCGCGCCGGGTCAGGTGGATGTTCCCGTCGCCGTGAGACGTGGCGACCTCGGACAATGCCGCCAGCGATTCAGATGTCAGGCGGCCACCAGCCAGACGGAGGCGGACCAAGGCGCCGTCGGAAGCGGCCCACGGACGGAGCGCCCCCGGACAGAGATCGCCGCGGGTGCGAGTGACCGGTTCTTCGTGCACGCGAGTCCTTCGAGGTCAGGGGCCCGTGCGCGAAGCCCGCGGATGACCTCGCGGCAGGTGCCGCAAGGGCCAGCAGGTCTTCGGACTCGGAATCACCCGGAGCGGAACACCTTCCCGGACCCGAAAGTCCAGTGGTCTGTCGCGAGACAGGTCCCGTCCGTCACCCTTACCGCTGCGCGTCAGTCCCGGAATCACACCGGGTTCCCTGCCCACGCGAGAGTTTCCACGCGTGGGTCGACTGGCACCGGCAGACTACCAACGTCGTCCGATCGATGCGGTGGCCACGTCGGAACTTGGGAGACACGCGCGGATCATGACGCCGAACCGTGGCGGTGCTGGAGAAGCGCAGTGCCCACCTGCGTCCGCGGCCATGCGGTGGAGTGCTTCCAGATGGCACAATGCCCGCGCTGTGGGTTTCATTGCACGTCTGATCCGAGTGCTGGACGCACAACTTGGCAAGACGCTTGCCGCTCCGTCCTTGACCTGGGATCCCCGAACGGACGGCCGAACGGACGGCGTAGCCGCTGATCTGACCTGGGAGACGATCGATGCCTATAGCGGTACTCTTGGGCGGCCAAGCTCGGCTCCAAACCACCCGCCGATGGGCGTGTTGCGTCCATCGCATCAGACCAACGACAGGGGACGTCTCATGGCACTCGGCATCTACTTCGCGGTGCGGGGAATGACCTCGGAAAAGTTCGCAACTGTCCATGCGCAACTCAAGGAGGTAGGCCAGGACAACCCGCCCGGCCGGGCGTTCCACGCCGGATTCCGCGTCGGCGACGGCATCCACGTCTTCGACGTCTGGGAGTCCCAGGAGACCTTCGAGGCCTTCGGTCAGCACCTCATGCCGATCCTCGCCCAGAACGGCATCGATCCCGGCGAGCCGCAGATCGGCGAGATCGAGCTGATGATGACCCCGGACTGATTGCCAATTCGGGATCGGACGACCTGCGCGACGCCGCGGATTGACGCTGAAGTCGCCGACCGGTCGACTGCCGGCCGCGTCGAAGCGACTCGGCGGGGCGAGCGGTTCGCGCCGGGCCGGAGAACCTCCAGCGCGCTGCTCCGGCGAGTCTCGACCGCGTGTCATCCGGCTAGCGTGAGACAGCTGAGCGAGCATCGGCTCGCTACGCGGAGGTTGTCGAAGGACGAATCCCTATCGAGAACGGTGCAGGTCAGGACGGGCATGCTCGCGAGAGCGTCCGGCGAGACCCGCATGGTGAAGAATCCTGAATAGATACCCCATGCGGGACAAGCCCTGTCGATGCAATGCCGACCTAGAACCAGGACCTCGGGGGAGATGGGAGCTGGTTGCCACAGTCTTGGTGACTTCGTGGACGTCTGGGCCGACCCCACGCCCCCTTAGGGTGACAAGCCCTGCCCAGTGGACGAAACTGGTAAGGCGCGATGCGTCATTTCGGCGCGGCGGAATGACGTGAGCCGATTGCCCGGAGCAGGCCGTAGGTCACAGCGATGGGGGTGCCCTGAGGTGCTCGACATCGGTCGTGTGGTTGGGATGGAAGGTTGAGTGCTGCAGGCGGCGCCCATCGCGTTGCGAGATCGTAGGACATCTGTTTCCCATGTACCTGTGACCCCCGCGTGAGGAATGCGTGCGGGGGTTCGCGGCGATCATGGTGATCGCGCAGTTCACGGACGATCGCGGGTCGAACTGTAAAACCGTCGGCGTAGGCAAGCTTTCTCATGGGCGCGCCGCTGATCAGGCTTGCGGACGCTCGTGAGCCGTGGGTGATGCGATCGGGCGATCACAAGGCGGGATCTCACCAGCGTCGAGGTGCCCTCGCAGTAGGCGCTCGGCCAAGGGTCAATGACATGTGTGCACGGATCGCGGCGGAATCAAGCACCTGTCCGTGAACTGGGCAAGTCCTCGGTTGCCCGCAGACCAAGGCCGTCGTGTTAGTGGCCGCGCGGCGCCGGACCCGTGGACCTCGGTCGGCGAGCCTTCGGGTCAGTCGGCGATGAGTTCCTCGGCCAGTGCGCGGACACCCGGGTCGTCGTCCTCGTCGGCCACCTTCCGCAGGGACCCTTGAATCTCGCCACCGAGGAGACCCACCGACTTCACTGTGCGCGCCCGGATTCCTGCGTCCGGATCGGCGAGGAGCCGGTCAGCGATCGGTGCGGCACGACCTTGCGTCAAGGACCCGAGCGCGGCGGCAGCCGACGCGCGGACCACGTCGTGTCGGCTCCGGGCAGCGAGATCCACGACGCGGTCTGAGCCGTCGGCATCGATGAGGGCTGCCAGGTATGCGGCCTTGGGGGCGATCCGTGGCTCGTCCTCGGCCACCAACGCCTCGAGGTCATCGATCGACTCCGGTCCCGCCTCTGAGGCGAGAGCGGGGTAGTCCAGCTCGTCCCTGTCGAGGGCCTTTCGAAGTTCGTCCCGTTCCATCCTGACTCCTAACGAACCAAGCGGTGCGCGAGCATGGTGTCGATCTCGGACTGCGCCAGGTCCGGGGGCGGGTTGGTGATGTTCCACGTCCCGCCACCCATCATCAACCGGTCGGTCGGTGCCACGTGCGGGAGATCCAGCACATGCCCACACTCGTGACCCAGCGTCCACGGTGACGCCACCGATGTCACGACCGCGCTCCACTGCGTACCCGGGTGGGCAGCGCACCCGTTCAGCGGCGGAACCGTCGAGCGAACGAAGTACACGCACAGGTCGTCGGTCCCCGCGTTGTTGCGGTTGCCGAACAGCTGGTTCTGCTCGGCTGTGGTCGAACCCCTGGTGCAGGCACCGACATCGAGATCGGTGAGCAGCGGAAGGTTCAGCGTCTCTGTGCTGGCCACGACCACGTCGATCCCCGCTGCCCGGTGGACGTCCTGCATGCTCTGGATCATCTGCGCACGGGTAACACTGGTCGGCTCGGTGAGGACCTTGACATGCACGCGCAACGCTTCGGTCTGATGCCACCAGGTGGAGTAGATGCCACCGTCGGTGCCCGTGACGAACAGGTCCAGATGGTCCGGATAGCGGGAGACCACATCGATCGGTGAGGAGAGGGCCGCGGCTCCCCCCGAAACGTTGAACCACCCGCCCCAGCCGGATGCCGCGTCCCACCAGGTCGAGTAGATCCGACCGTCGGTGCCCGTGACGAACAGGTCCAGGTGGTTGGGGTTGCGCGCGACCACGTTGATCCGTGATCGTGGGGCTGCGGCTCCCCCAGAGACGTTGAACCACCCCGCCCAGCCGGATGCCGCGTCCCACCAGGTCGAGTAGATCCGACCGTCGGTGCCCGTGACGAACAGGTCCAGGTGGTTGGGATTGCGGGCGATCGCCGTGATGGGTGCGCCCAGATGCGCACGGCCACCGGAGACGCTGAACCAGCCCGCCCAGCCGGACGAGGCGTCCCACCACGTCGAGTAGATCCCCCCGTCGGTGCCCGTGACGAACAGGTCCAGATGGTCCGGGTTACGGGCAATGGCGGTGACCGGCGACCCGAGGGCCGCGCGGCCGTCGGAGACGCTGAACCACCCTGCCCAGCCGGACGAGGCGTCCCACCACGTGGAGTAGATCCCCCCGTCGGTGCCCGTGACGAACAGGTCCAGATGGTCCGGGTTACGGGCGACCACCTCCACCCGGGAGCCCAGGGCCGCGCGGCCGCCGGAGACCTGGAACCATCCCGCCCAGCCGGACGAGGCGTCCCACCACGTCGAGTAGATCCCGCCGTCCGTGCCGACAACGAAAAGGTCAAGGTGGTTCGGGTTCCTCGCGACACAGGTGATAGGTGATCCGAGCGCGGCACGGCCGCCGGAGACGCTGAACCAGCCTGCCCAGCCGGACGAGGCGTCCCACCACGTGGAGTAGATCCCCCCGTCGGTGCCCGTCACGAACAGGTCCAGATGGTCAGGGTTGCGGGCGATACACGAGATCGGGGAGCGAAGAGCGGCCCGCCCGCCTGAAACGCCGAACCACGGTGCCCAACCCATGTCGTGCCCCCTTTTCCTGTCGTCTTCCGACACCGGCAAGCGAACACCCGACGCGACTCCTCCGTCAAGGCGCCGCGACGGTGGGCGATCACTAGCCGGGACCCCAACATTGCCACTCACGGCACCCGACCAAAGGGTGACCACCGAGCTCGCTGCATGACCGCTCGTCGCGGCGGATCAAGCTGACGGCCGGGGCGAGCCCTCCGCGGCATTGAGGAACCACAGTTGCCTCGACGCTCATCATGGGCAGCCCCCCCGTCGTCTCACCAACCCGATTACACGCTGCTGGGAAACCATCCCCATCACCGCTATGCAGGGACAGACGACGGACGAGGCGCCGGTCAACCCATGACCAAAACGACTTACGCTGATGAGCGCCCGGTTCGGTATACGCGACGTGTGAGGAACGGGCATGACGACGCTATGGAGCCCGGACGGTCCGCGGAAGTCGACGACCGAGACCGTGACGCACCCTCCCGCGTCTTCACCGCCCGCGACACTCACCGAACTATCCTCGCCTGACACAAGGGTGAGGCCCAGCAGCGACTGAGAGTAGCGGCCGCGGGTGGCAGAACGTGTGGCCCCTAGCCTACGCCAGGAACCGCACGACTCCTGTTCGGTGAGGGAGGTCGTCGGGCCTTTGCCGCGCCGACATGAAAAGCCGGACTGGTATGCATGTATCTTCGTCGTACGGCTGGAGTTGTGTGGCGTGCAGGACGTGTGCGGCGAGACTCGCCCGTTTGGTCGCTGGAGAGAGTGCAGAGAATGGGCTATTCCCTCGAGGCGACACCTCAAGAGATGCGCCGCGGCCTTGCGCGGGCCGAGCGGGGCGTCTCACTGAATCGAGTCGAGGCCGCGGTTCTTCTGGCGGCACGTGGTGAGGATCTTGCTGAGCTGTGCCGAACGGCATCGCGGATCCGCGATGCCGGACTAGAGGCCGCTGGTCGTCCCGGCCTGGTGACGTACTCCCCGAAGGTCTTCATCCCGCTAACCAGGCTGTGCCGGGACCGGTGTCATTACTGCACGTTCGTGACCACACCGGCGAAACTGCCGGCGGCGTACCTCTCCCCCGACGAGGTGCTCGACATCGCCCGGCAGGGTGCGGCACTGGGCTGCAAGGAGGCGCTGTTTACCCTCGGCGACAGGCCAGAGGACCGGTGGCCGCAGGCGGCTCAGTGGCTCGACGAGCACGGCTATGGCTCGACTTTGGACTATGTGCGGGCGATGGCGATCCGGGTGCTGGAGGAGACCGGACTGTTGCCGCACCTGAACCCCGGCGTGATGTCGTGGGAGGAGATCAACCGGCTCAAGCCGGTCGCCCCGTCGATGGGGATGATGCTGGAGACCACTTCCACCCGCCTGTTCACCGAGAAGGGGCAGGCGCACTACGGGTCGCCGGACAAGGACCCAGCGGTGCGGCTGCGGGTGCTGGAGGACGCCGGCCGGCTGAACGTGCCGTTCACCACCGGGAACCTGGTCGGCATCGGTGAGACCAGGGAGGAGCGGGCCGACTCGATCTTCGCGATCCGGAGGATCGCCAGGCAGTACGGATCGATCCAGGAGGTGATCGTGCAGAACTTCCGAGCCAAGCCGGACACCGCGATGCGGTCCACGGAGGATCTCGGGTTGGAGGAGTATCTGGCGGCGATCGCGGTGACCCGGCTGGTGATGGGCCCGAAGATGCGGATCCAGGCACCGCCGAACCTGGTCGACCTGTCCGAGTGCACGGCGCTGCTGGGCGCCGGCGTCGATGACTGGGGCGGGGTGTCTCCACTGACCCCGGACCACGTGAACCCTGAGCGGCCGTGGCCGTCGCTGGAGCGGCTGCGGCAGGTGACCGCGTCGGCCGGTTTCGAGCTGGTCGAACGGTTGACGGTGCACCCGGAGTATGTGCGGGCGGGCGAACCGTGGATCGACCCCCGGATCAGCGGCCACGTGGCCGCATTGGCATCCGACGACGGGCTCGCCCTGCCCGACGTACGGTCGACGGGTCTGCCCTGGCAAGAACCGGACGGCGGCTTCGCTTCCGTGGGTCGCACGGACCTGCACGCGTCGATCGACACGGTCGGCCGCACCGGGGACCGGCGCGCGGACTTCGACAGTGTTTACGGCGACTGGGACGTCCTGCGTGAGGCAACCGTGGATGCGCGACGTCCGCGTGAAACCACGCCCACGGTAAGGCTCGAAGCGGACACCATGGCCGCGTTGACGGTGGCCGCCGATGACCCGGCTGCGCTGAGCGACGCGGAGGCGCTGACCCTGATGGCCGCCGAGGGTGACGCCCTGCAGGCCGTCGTCGGGATCGCGGACGACCTGCGCCGCGAGGTTGTAGGTGACGAGGTCACCTACGTGGTGAACCGGAACATCAACTTCACCAATGTCTGTTACGTGGGGTGCCGGTTCTGTGCGTTCGCGCAACGGCGTACCGACGCCGACGCCTACTCCCTGTCCCTCGACGACGTTGCCGACCGTGCCGAGGAGGCCTGGGGTGACGGGGCGACCGAGGTGTGCATGCAGGGCGGCATCGACCCGGAGCTGCCCGGTACCGCGTACTTCGACCTGGCCGCGGCGGTGAAGGCCCGTGTCCCGGGTATGCACGTGCACGCGTTCTCGCCGATGGAGGTCGTCAACGGAGCATCGCGCACCGGGTTGTCGATCCGCGACTGGCTCATCCACGCGAAAGATTCGGGCCTGGACACCATTCCCGGCACCGCGGCGGAGATCCTCGACGACGAGGTGCGCTGGATCCTGACCAAGGGCAAGCTGCCCACCAAGACCTGGGTCGAGGTGGTGATCACTGCCCACGAGGTGGGGCTGCGTTCGTCGTCGACGATGATGTACGGCCACGTCGACAATCCCGCGCACTGGGTCACCCACCTACGCCTGCTCTGCGGCATCCAGGACCGGACAGGCGGGTTCACCGAGTTCGTGCCGTTGCCGTTTGTGCACAACAGCGCGCCCATCTACCTCGCCGGTGTCGCCCGGCCGGGGCCGACGATGCGCGACAACCTCGCGGTGCACGCGGTGGCGCGGATCATGTTGCACGGCAGGATCGACAACATCCAGACCTCCTGGGTCAAGCTCGGCGTCGAAGGTACCCGGGCCATGCTCGGCGCCGGAGCCAACGACGTCGGCGGCACCCTGATGGAGGAGACCATCTCCCGGATGGCCGGCTCCGAGCACGGCTCCGCCAAAACCGTCGCCGAGCTTGCGGACATCGCAGCCGGCATCGGCCGCCCGGTCAGGCAGCGCACCACCACCTATGGCCGAGTCGATCAGCAGACCGTCCCACGATGACCCAGTGGTGCAGCGCCTTGTTCGTCCGCTGACCAGGCGGATCCCTCGCGTTTCTTGCAGCGATCGTTGCCCGACACCCGCACTGCGGTGGGTCCTGCTATGGTCGCGACATCCACCACGGGAGCCCGAGGCATCGGGCTGAGATAGGGCTGTAACCGCTCCGACCGTCGAACCTGATCCGGGTAATTCCGGCGAAGGAAGTGAGGAGCATCGTGTTACCACGCATCCACTGCATCACCGCTTTCCCTTGCACGGAAAGGGAAACGCTCGATCGGCTCGCTGATGTCGTCGACGAGGGCGTCGACGCTGTCCAGATCCGGGCCACACCTGAACGACCGCGACCTGCTCGCGTTCACGCGCATGGTTATCGACCGTTTGCGGACCACATCAACCAAGGTCATCGTCAATGACAGGCTGGACATCGCGCTCGCTGCAGGAGCGGACGGCGTTCACCTCGGCCCCGATGACCTGCCGGTCACCGATGCCAGACGCATCGCGCCGGCCGTTTTCCTCATCGGCGGCACCTGCCGTGGTCCAGAGGTCGCGCAGCGCGCGAAGGCCGAGGGCGCGGACTACGTCGGCGTCGGCCCGGTCTACCCAACAACGACGAAGGACGGCCTCCCGGACCCCATCGGTCTCGAGGCACTGCGCGAGATCGCGAAGATCCTCCCTGCGATCGCCATCTCGGGCATCAACGCGGACCGCGTCCCCGACGTGATGGCCACCGGCGCCTACGGCGTCGCTGTCGCCGGCGCGATCTCGCTCGCCGAGCATCCCAGACACGCAGCGAAGGAGATCGTCGACGCCGTCCTCGGCGCATGAGGGCCGCGGTGATCGGCGCCGGCATCATCGGGCTGGCCTGTGCCGAGGAGCTGATCCGCGCGGGCCACGACGTACGCGTCTTCGACCCGACCCCGCCCAGGGCGCCACGCACGCGGCGGCCGGCATGCTCGCTCCTGCCGGTGAGGCCTGGCACGGCGAGGCGTCCCTGCTCAGGCTGGGTCTCGCGTCCGCCGCGCAGTGGCCGGGGTACGCCGCCCGCCTGCGCGAGCAGTCCGGCATCGATGTCGACTTCCGCACCTCCGGCACCCTGCTGGTCGGGCGGGACCACGACGACCTTCAGGTGGTACGACGGACTCTTGAGCTCCTTGAGTCACAAGGCATCCCGTTCGAGCACCTCGACCGGCGAGGCCTCCTGCGACAGGAGCCGACGCTCTCCACCCAGGTGGCTGGCGGAGCACTTCTTCCCGACGACCACAACGTGAATCCCGATGGCCACCGACATCGCGTTTGCGGTCGCGGTGCTTGCCGCGGTCGGCAGCCGGGTGCCGCTGGGTGCTCGGCTGTTCCTGCTGACACTGGCGATCGTCGATGACCTTGGTGCGATCGCGTTGATCGCGGTGTTCTACACGCAGGGGCTGTCGCTGCAATGGCTGGCGGGTGCCACCGGGATGTTGCTGTTCGCCTGGGTCCTGCAGCGCCGGCGGGTGCGCGCGACCGTGGTCTTCGTGGTGCTCGGGGTCTGCTGCTGGTTCATGCTGCACGAGTCCGGGGTGCACTCGACGATCGCCGGGGTGGCCTTCGGCTTCCTCACCCCGGCCTGGTCCCTGCTGCCTCCGCAGCAGTATCCCGGGGTGGCCAACCGCCTCGTCGGTGAGGTCTCCGAGCGCACCGGCGACGGCGTGCTCACCCACGACGAGCACGCACTCAACCACGGCACGCTTCGCGAGATCGGGCGCCTGTCGATGGAGACACAGGCGCCTTTGGACCGTCTCGAGTACCGGCTGGCGCCCTGGGCGGGGTTCGTGATCATCCCGGTGTTCGCGTTCGCCAACGCAGGGCTGGCGATCCCGCAGGTCTCCCCGGCCGTGTGGCTGGCGGACCCGGTCGTGCTCGGTGTCGGACTCGGTCTGGTCGTCGGGAAGACGATCGGAGTGTTCGGGGCGGCCTGGCTCGCGGTCCGGGCGGGCTGGGCCAGGATGCCGGCCGGGATGACCGATCTTCATCTGCTCGGCGTCGCGATGTGCGCCGGGGTGGGTTTCACGGTCGCGCTGTTCGTGGCCAATCTGGCGTTCAGCACGCCCGGGCTCGTGGAGAGCGCCAAGCTCGGCATCATGATCGGCAGTGCGGTGGCCGGTGTGCTCGGCTACCTGACGCTGCGGCTGTTCTCACGACCCGCATGAGCCCCTGCTGTGCGCCTCGAGTCCACGACGTACTCCTGGAAGGTGCGGGCCGCGGGGGAGAGCTCGACGTTCGTACGCCACGCGAGTCCGATGTCGCGCCGTGCGCCGGGGTCGGAGAGGGGTACCGACACGGCGGGGCTGTCGACGCGCTGACCGCTGTAGACCGGTAGAACCGCGACACCGAGTCCGGCTCCGACCAGTCCCTCGATGGTGCCCAGGTCGCTGCTCTCGAACGCGATCTCCGGGTCGAAGCCGGCAGCGCGGCACAGCCGATCGGTCAGTCCCCGGAACTCCAGCGGGGGCTGAACCACGATGAACCTCTCGTGTGCTGCATCCGTAAGTGAAAGGCGGCGTCGGCCCGCAAGCCGGTGACCTGGGGGGCAGGCGAGCCGGAGACGCTGCGGTTCGAGCAGGCACCAGCCCATCCCGTCGTCGCTTGGCCGGGAGCCGATGATCGCGACGTCCGCGTCACCGGAGCGCAGGTCGTCGAGGATCGACGGCGAGGCTTCCTGCCGCAGCTCGAACCTCACCCGCGGGGCATGCTCGCGGAACCGGCCGAGAAGCTCGGGGAGCACGGAGGTGGATACCGAGTGCAGGAAGGCCAGCCGCACCAACCCGGCATCCGGGTCGGTCAGCTGCCGGATCTGCTCGTGTGCCAGCGCGAGCGACTGGGCGGATGTCCGGGCAGCATCGAGAACGACCCGCCCCAGGGGATTGAGACGTAACCCCCTCGGCTCCCGCTCGAACAGCCTCGCCCCGAACGCGTCCTCGACCCGCTTCAATGCCCGGGACAGCGTCGGCTGAGGGATCTGCAGCTGTTCCGCCGCGGCCGTGACGTGCTCGCGCTCGGCAAGGGTGAGGAACCAGCGCAGGTCTTCGGTCTGCATCCTCCGACGATACCGATAACGCATGAAGACAAGGCATTTCGATCATTGTACGTATGACGTCTCGTCTGCCAGCCTTGCCTCGTGCAGGAACGCTTCGCGGGTCACCAGCTGGTCGACCCGGCGTACCGGCGGATCTCTGTCGCACTCTTCGCCGCAGGACTGGCCACATTCGCGATGCTGTACAGCGTCCAGCCGCTCCTTCCCGAGCTGGCCGGCGATTTCGAGGTGAGCGCGACGGAGAGCACCCTGTCGCTGTCGCTGTGCACCGCCGCGCTGGGAGTCACTCTGCTGTTCGTCGGCCCGGTGTCCGAGGTGGTCGGTCGAACCCGGTTCATCCACCTGTCCCTGTTCGCGTCGGCGATCGTCGGTCTGCTGTGCGCCGCGGCGCCGAGCTGGCCGGCTCTGCTGGTCCTGCGGACCGTCGAGGGCGTCGCGCTCGCCGGCCTGCCCGCGGTCGGGATGGCCTACCTACGCGAGGAGGTCCACGAAGGGGTTCACGCGCGCGCCGCAGGTCTGTACGTCGCCGGAACCGCGATGGGCGGGATGTCGGGGCGGCTGATCGCGGGCGTGCTCGGCGACCTCGGTGGGTGGCGGTTCGCCCTGGGCGGGGTCGCCGTGATCGCTCTGGCGTGTGCCGTGCTCGTTCGCCTGGTTCTTCCCGCGTCGCGCAACTTCTCGCCGGTGCCGGCGCGTCCGGGTCAGCTGGTCAGGATGACCGGCCGTCTCCTCACGGACCCGGCCCTGCTCGCCCTCTGCGGCATCGCTGCCACTCTGATGGGTGCGTTCGTCGCGGTGTACAACGCGATGTCGTTCCGGCTGGTCGGGCCGCCGTACCAGCTCAGCCTGGCCGCTGCCGGCCTGGTTTTCCTCGTCTACCCGGTGGGCGCGCTCTCGTCGACGTACGCCGGCGCGCTGGCCTCCCGATACGGCCGCAGGCCGGTCCTCCCCCTCTGTTGCCTCGTCACCCTCAGCGGCCTCCTTCTCACCCTGTTCGCCTCGCTTGCGCTGGTGGTGGTCGGGCTCGCCGTGATGACCGCCGGTTTCTTCGGCGCACATGCCGTCGCCAGTGGATGGGTGGCGACGCGGGCACACCTCGGGGTCGGTGGGACGGGTCCGGCGGCATCGCTCTACCTGTTCGCCTACTACCTAGGGTCCTCGGTGTCAACCTCCCCGTGGAGAAAATCATCGCCTTCGCCGCCAGCAGCATCTTCGTCGGTATGGCGGGCGCGGTCTACGGCTACTACCTGACCTTCATCGACCCGCGCGGCATGTTCAGCATCCTGATCAGTGTGCAGATCATCTTGTCGCTCCTCATCGGCGGCAAGGCGACGCTTTGGGGTCCGGTGCTCGGCGCGTTCATGATCGAGCCGCTCAATGAGATCGCGAACAACAACTTCGGTGGCGGCAACACGCGGCTGTTCCTCTTTGGGGGCCTCCTCATGGCGGTCGTCATCTTTCTCCCCAAGGGCGTGTTGCCCGCAGTGGAGTCCGCGCTGCACCGGCGTCGTACGGTAGGCAAGGCTGGTCTTGTGGGCGCCCGCATCGGCACGGGCGGAAGCCTCACCTCCCTCACCGATCGTGCGGAGCTCGTGACCCGGGATCCCGCCTCGGCTCGCCCCCTGCTCGAGGTCTCTGGGCTCACGAAGCACTTCGGTGGTCTGAGGGCCGTCAACGATTGCTCTTTCGTTGTACCGGAAGGTTCCATCACCGGTCTGATCGGGCCGAACGGCTCGGGCAAGACCACGGTGTTCAACCTGATTGACAACACGATCCAGGCCGACTCCGGTCAGATCGCGTTCGAGGGTAAGCGGATCGAGAAGCTGCCGTCGTGGGAACGCGCCCACCGTGGGCTCGGCCGAACCTTCCAGATCACCCGGCTCTTTGGCGAGATGACGGTGCTTGAGAACGTGGTCGCCGCGCAGCGGTCCTTCTCGTGGCAGCAGCTCTGCCGGATCGCGGTCAGTGGCCCGGAGGCCAAGGCCGCCGAGGAGCTTTTGGAGTTCGTCGGCATGCGGGACTTTCGCGACCAGAAGGCCCACGCACTGTCCTTCGGTCAGCAGAAGCTCGTCGAGCTGGCGCAGATCCTGATGCTCGACCCGAAGTTGATCCTGCTCGACGAGCCGGCCGGTGGCATCAACCCGGTATTGATCGAACGGATGGGCGAGATGATCCGAGAGCTCAACTCGTACGGCAGGACGTTCCTGATCGTCGAGCACAACATGCCCTTCGTGCTCGACCTGTGCGACCCGATCCATGTGCTGTCTCGCGGTTCGACGATGGCCACGGGGACGCCGGAGCAGATCCAGACTGACCCCGCCGTCATCGACGCGTACCTCGGTGACGACTTCCAGCTCGAGCAAGGGGCGGTGACGTAATGCTTCAGCTTCGTGGCGTAGTCGCCGGTTACGGCGGGGGGGACGTCCTCCAGGGCGTGGACATCGACGTCGAGAAGGGTGCGATCGCCTGCATCGTCGGACCGAACGGTGCCGGGAAGTCCACCGTGCTACGGACGGTCAGTGGTCTGCTTACCCCACGGCTGGGGGAGGTCACGCTATCTGGTGGTCGGATCGACAAGTGTTCCCCCGCAGAGATCTTGCACCGGGGCATCTCGCAGGTGCCGCAGGCGAACGCGCTGTTCCCGAACCTGTCGGTGCGCGAGAACGTGCTGCTCGGCGGCTACATCATCCGTCGTGACCGCAAGCGCATCCGCAAGAGGTTCGACGAGGTGGCGGAGCTCTTCCCGATCGTGGCCGAGCGCGCCAGCGACAGCGCCGGGAACCTTTCTGGCGGACAGCGCCGGATGGTCGAGTTCGCCCGGTCGCTGATGCTTAACCCGGTCCTCCTCCTTCTCGATGAGCCGTCCCTGGGTCTCGATCCCAAGGCGTTGCAGACGCTGTACAAGTCGGTGATGCTGCTGCACGACAGCGGGAAGACGATCCTGATCGTCGAGCAGAACGTCCGTTTCGGCATGCGGATGGCCACGGACGGCGTCGTGATGGAAAGCGGCCGGGTGGTGAGTCAACGACCGGCCAAGGCAATCCTGGCCGATCCCGACATGGCGCAGATGTACTTCGGAGGGACGACTGGACACGCGCCCCGCACTGACGAGGTCGACCCCGCGGACATCCCGGCGACAAAGCTCTCGTGAGCTCTGAGCCGGGCGGTCCATGAGTGGCGCAGCCTGGGCGGCGCTCTCAGGCATCGGCTTCGGTGTCTTCCAAGTGCTCAACGCGCGCGCCGTCCGCAACCTGAACCAGATCTACCTCGCCACCTTCGTGCAGCTGGTCGCCGCGACTGCGGTGTTCGTAGTGATCGTCGGGTTCGAGGGCAACGCCGGTGACCTTGCGCGCATCCCGGCGAGCAGCTTGATCTACTTCGCCCTCTCCGGGATGTTCCACTTTTTCCTCGGCTGGACGACCCTCAACCAAAGCCAGGTGAGGATCGGTGCGGCGCGCACCTCTCCGCTGATCGCGACGAGCCCGATCTTCGGTCTCTTCATCGCGCTGGTTACCACCGGCGCGGTGCCGGGCCCCGTGGCGCTCGTTGGTATCGCCCTCACCGTCTTCGGCGCCTACATCGTGACCGACCCCGGTCCTGAGAAGCGGGCCGCCCTGCGCGACTCGGCGTACGGGCTGACCACGTCGGCGGCGTGGGCTCTCAGTGCAATCTTCACCGTTGCCGGGCTCCGCGGCTTCGACGACCCGCTCCTCGGTGTCACCGTGGGAATGGCGGCTGCCGGGTTGGCCTACGGAGCCGTCCTGCTCGTGGCTGCCACGCCCAGGGACGAAGCCATGGACCGAGAGGCGTGGGCACTCAAGATCCTCGCCGGCATCATCGTCGCGCTCGCCACGTGGTCGCGCTGGCTCGGTCTGGCCGACGCACCAGTCGGGGTCGTGCTGGCATTGCAGTTGTTGACGGTACCTACGGTGTTGTTGATCGTCGCCCTGAAGCCCGGGGGCGAGAAGATCACTCTGCGCGTGTGGCTTGGTGCTGCGTTCGTAGTGGCCGGGGTCTGCCTCTTGATCGCGGTCCCCTGAGCCGCCCCTCTTCGTGGAGTCCGAACCCGACGAGGGCAGGGAGGAATTCGCGCGGAAGCTTGGCCGCGCAGTGGCGAACCTGCAGGTCGGGGCGTGGGCGCCGTCGTTCTATAAATCCGTCGGCTGATCCCTTCGCGGGTTCGAATCCTGCACCTGCCACCAACCCGAAAAGGGTGTCTGACCTGCGGTTATACAGGCGGAGATTTCCTTGCTTATACCCGGCTGGGGTATCGTGTTTGGCGGGTTTCGGACACGCTCCCGGCGCTCTTCTCGCAGGCCTTTGGCCTGCGGAAACGCGGTAGCCGGCGCCTGTCAACAGTCGCGCCGTGCGGAATACGTGAGGAAGTTTGGCCGCGGCAGGCGGGACACCGGGGCTGACCTGGCGTTTTCCGGGATGGGGGTAGGCAAATAGAACCGGAGTCAGACTCCGCTTCCATCGGCCGGCCTCCTTCTCCCACTAGCAACCATGCTCGCTCCGACGCATCACATCCTGCCTGGCTCGGGGAGAGGCGGCCCCGAAGGTCGGAGCCGCCCTCATGCGCACGAATCCGGGGAGGCCACCGAGAGCGATCACCAGGACACGACCGTCCTTCCAGTAAGCCCACGCCCCTGCGCCTGGGGCAGGGGCGTGGGCTGACCTAACCGAGACCTAACCGAGGATCCGCTGGACGTCGCCCGGGGTCTGGGCCGCCTCGAGCTCAGCCACCTTGTCGGTGTCGGCGAAGACCCGGGCGATCGTCCCGAGCAGCGGCAGATGGTCCTCGCCGGCACCGGCGATGCCGACCACGAACTTGACCGGCTTGCCGTTCCAGTCCAGCCCGTCCGGGTAGCGGACGAAGGACAGTGCGGTGCGGTGGATGGAATCCTTCGCCTCATTCGTTCCGTGCGGGATGGCGAGGAGGTTGCCCATGGCGGTGGACACCGACTCTTCGCGCTGGTGCATCGCGTCGACGTACGCCGCGTCGACCGCGCCGGCGGCCACCAGGAGCTGGCCGGACTCGGTGATCGCGTCGTCGCGGTTCGAGGCCGAGCCGCTCAGCACCACCGATCCCGCCGGCAGCATCTCCACGGTCCCGGAGTCCGCCCCGTCCTCGACAACGGCGGCACCTCCCTCACCGTTGACCTTGTGCAGCAGATCGACGATCTCGTCGTAGCGGGGGCTGCCCATGAAGTTGTCTACCGACATGTGGATCGCCGACGCGGTCTTCTGCTGGGCTCGATCCGCGAGGTCCTGGTGGGCGACCACGAGGTCATAGTCGTCGGCCAGGCCGGAGATCGGCTTGTTGACGACCGTGACGTCGGCGTAGCCGGCCTCCTCGATCTTGCGTCGCAGGATCGAGGCACCCATGGCGGAGGAGCCCATGCCTGCGTCGCACGCGAACACGATGTCCTTGATGGGGCCCTCGTGGCTTCCTGCCACGCCGCCTCCGAAGGCTGACGAGGCCACCGACTTCTTGCCCTTCATCGACTCCATGTCTGCGGTGGCGTCGATCAGATCACCGTCGGCACTACGGTCCGTCTTCAGAAGCACGGACCCGACAAGGAATGAGACGAGGGCGGCACCGAAGACGCCGGCAGTGACGCCGGGGAAGTCGCCTCCCGGAGTCTGCGCGTACACCGCGAAGATCGAGCCTGGAGCAGCCGGGGCGCGGAGCCCGACGTCGAACAGCACCAACAAGAATATGCCGGTCATGCCACCGGCGATGGTGGCCAGGATCATCTTGGGCTTCATCAGCACGAACGGGAAGTAGACCTCGTGGATGCCGCCGAAGAACTGAATTATCGCCGCACCAGGAGCGGTGGCCTTGGCAACGCCGCGACCGAAGAAGGTGTAGGCCAGCAACAATCCGAGGCCCGGACCGGGGTTCGCCTCGAGGAGGAACAAGATCGACTTGCCCTGCTCGGCGGCCTCCTCGACACCCAGCGGGGTCAGCACACCGTGGTTGATGGCGTTGTTGAGGAACATCACCTTCGCCGGCTCGATGAAGATGGAGGTCAACGGCAGCAACCCGTTGTCAACCAGGGCGTTCACCGCATCACCGAGCCACTCGATGATCTGGCGCAGGACCGGCGCCAGCGCGAACATGCCAAGGATCGCCATCACCGCGGCCAGGATGCCGGCGGAGAAGTTGTTGACGAGCATCTCGAAGCCCGGCCTGATCTTGTGGCTCCAGAGCGCGTCGAGACGCTTCATCAGGTACGCCGTGAGCGGACCCATGATCATGGCACCGAGGAACATGGGAGACCCGCCCTCGTCGCCGATGAAGAGCGGGTCGCTGGTGGCCATGATGACGCCCATGACCGACATCGCGCCGACGACGCCGCCGCGGACGTCGTACACGATCTTCCCGCCGGTGTAGGCGATCAGGATCGGCAGCAAATAGAAGATGGTCGGTTCGACCGTCGTGGCGATCTTCTCGTTGGGCGTCCAACCGTCGGGGATGAAGAACGCCGTGATCAGACCCCAGGCGATGATCGCGCCGATGTTCGGCATGATCATGTTGGACAAGAACGTCCCAAACTGCTGGATGCGGACCCGCACTCCGGTGCGCGGCGCCGCCGTAGCGGAAGCCATGTGACTCACTCCTCCGTTTGCCCAGGCCGGGGATGAGACCCCGGTCACATTACAACTGCACTAAACCACAGAGTCAGGCCCATTACCAATCATCCGGGCATCAATTCCTGTCTGTTAGTGTGGTTTTAGTTCCTCCGGCCCGATAATCGGACGGAGCCCACCCGACGCCCACTGTTAGGAGAATCATGAAGGCTCTTCGCTTCTACGCCCCCGAGGACGTGCGTCTCGAGGACGTGCCCGAGCCGGTGTGCGGTTCCAACGAGGTCAAGCTGCGTGTCAAGAACTGCTCGACCTGCGGCACCGACGTGAAGATCTTCCACACCGGCCACCAGAACCTCACCCCTCCGCGCACGATCGGCCACGAGATCGCCGGGGAAGTGGTCGAGGTCGGGGCGGACGTCAACGCGACGTACGGCAGCGGCTGGCAGGTCGGTGACCGTGCGCAGGTGATCGCCGCCGTGCCGTGCGGTGACTGCCACGAGTGCCGCAAGGGCTGGATGGCGGTCTGCCAGAACCAGACGTCGGTGGGCTACCAGTACGACGGCGGTTTCGCGGAGTACATGATCGTCCCGCAGCAGGTGCTGAAGGTCGACGGCCTCAGCCGGATCCCCGACAACGTCGGGTACGACGAGGGCTCGGCCGCCGAGCCCTTCGCCTGCGCCATCAACGCCCAGGAACTGCTCGGCATCGAGGAGGGCGACACGGTCGTCGTCTTCGGCGCCGGCCCGATCGGCTGCATGCACATCCGGATCGCCCGTGGCGTGCACAAGGTCGGCCCGGTCTACCTCGTGGACGTCAACGCGGAGCGGCTCGAGATGTCCGCCGACGCCGTGCAGCCGGACGAGACGATCAACGGCGCCGAGGTCAACGTGGTGGAGAAGGTGATGGAGCTGACCGGTGGGCGCGGGGCCGACGTGATCATCACCGCCACCGCCGCCAACGTCACCCAGGAGCAGGCGATCGCGATGGCCGCGCGCAACGGCCGGATCTCGTTCTTCGGCGGCCTGCCGAAGAACGACCCGACGATCACCTGCGACTCCAACGTCGTCCATTACCGGCAGCTGCACATCCACGGCGCCAACGGCTCAGCGCCGGAGCACAACAAGCGGGCCCTGGAGTACATCTCCACCGGCCAGGTGCCGGTCAAGGACCTGATCACCGAGCACATCCCGCTGGAGCGGGTGCTCGACGCCTTCACCATCGTGAAGAACGGCGAGGCGATCAAGGTCACCGTGGAGCCGTAAGACCCGAAAGGGAGCGGGCGTGAACGAAAGAGAAGCGTGAACGAAAGAGAAGAAGGACCGGAACTGGAGGCGCCGGATGACGATGTACGCCGAAGAACGTCAGCAGGCGATCGCCCAGCTTGTGGCGCAACACGGTCGCCTGTCGGTCAACGCACTCGCCGCGCGGTACAACGTCACCGCCGAGACCGTGCGCCGCGACCTCTCCAGGCTCGAGAGGATGGGCTTTGTCCGGCGCGTGCACGGAGGCGTCGTCACGCCGGGCTCCCTGGGCGTCATCGAGTCGGGCCTCACGGAGCGCGACTCGGCCAACACCGCTGAGAAGGACAGGATCGCCAAGGCCGCGCTCGCCCTGCTCCCCCCGCCTGGGTCGACCGTCCTCATCGACGCCGGGTCGACCACGAGCCGCCTGGCCAGCATGCTGCCTCCAGACCATCACCTAATCGTGGTGACCAACGCCGTGCCCATCGCCGCACTGCTGGCTGGCAACCCGCAGATCGAGCTGCACCTGCTCCCCGGCCGGGTGCGAACCACCACCCAGGCGGCCGTCGGAGCCGACACGGTTCGGGCACTTGGCGACCTGCGTGCCGCCACGGTGTTCCTCGGCACCAACGGGATCACCGTCGACCACGGACTCTCCACACCCGACCGGAACGAGGCCAGCACCAAGCGGGCGATGGTCGAGTGCTCACACCAGGTCATCTTGCTCGCCGACGCAACCAAGGTCGGCACCGAGGCCCCGATCCGCTTCGCCCCCCTCAGTGAGGTGGACGTCGTGGTGACCGACAGCGGCATCTCCTCCAGTGACCGTTGCGCCTTGTCCGACGCAGGCCCCGACGTGGTCGTCGCGTGATCACCCAGTGACCTCATCCGCGACCTTCGGCCTCTGGTCCCTCAACTTTCGAATTTCGGGTGGTGCCGCCACCGCCCGTGACCGAGGCTCGCGCAGAAGTTCTTGAGCGTCCTGGCGGCGACATCGGGCGATTGGAGCATCCAGCAGTGAGAGAGACCGGGCAGGCGCACGATTTGCTGGCTGACGCGACGCCGGAGCGGCCCGCGTTGCCAGATGGAGCCCGTTGCCTCCTTGGCGACACGCTTCCGCGCGTAGGTTGGACGCGTGAATGTGAGTGGCCTTGGCACCTCGGTGTACGGGAAACCGCCGACAAGGTCTGGCTCTTACATTGACACTCGAGAGCGATCTGCGAACTGCTTTACCTTCCCTGCGGTGAACATCCGCAACCTAGTCGTTGTGGGCATGAGAATCCTCGTCCTCAACAGGTGCGGATAGCTCGACTACGCGGACCCAATTCGCAACTTCCCACGTGGCTGTCGGCATCCAACCCATGTCGACTCAGCGCACGGTATTTGTCGATGAGCGCCATCCGCGTGCCGCCAAGGCTTGATGCCTGCTGCAGAGATAAATGAGAGGGTCACCCTCTCTATGTTCAGCGTATAGCCCGCCGGGGGGCTTGCGGCATGGCCCCGGTCAGGCCGGAGAATTGAGACGCAGGGCTGCGGTAGCGTGTTGGCGCGCCCATCGTCCAGCAGCCGCGCCCCAGCTCAGCCGCCCCGCAGTCCCTCCACCGTAAGACTCGGCTGGCGTCGCTCACGAGCCTCTATGCCGTGGGCGCACCCCTGGCGGCTAAACCTTCTCCTTATCAGTTGTTGTCCGGTGGCAACTTAGGGGCGTTGAGTGCATCCAGCCCGAGCGTAGGGCGTGGGTCGAGTCCGCCGGCTGCTTCACCGAGTCACCGTCGACGCGCTCTCGCTCGACCACTCCTCGGCGAGGACCACCCGTCTGCGGATCGAGCCGTGCCGAGAGTCAGCCGCGTTTCGATGCCGTCGTCATTGGAGGCGCGGGTGCGGGGTGCCCGAGTACGGCGCGACCGGCTTCGGGGCGTGCGATAGGCCAGCGTTGCCCGGGTCTGAGCGGGCTCGCCCACGCTAGCGCGACAACGTCATCGAGGGACCTCGATCCGGACCAACCAGCCGCGTCACGCCGACAGGAAGCAGGGCAGGACAGCAACTTCCGTGCCCTACGAGCCAGTGTCTCCGGTCGACTCATGAAATCCCGAGGCTGGGTGAGTCAACGCGCGTTGTTGACAGGCATTGCCGGCGGCGATCTACTTGCTTGAGGGGAGGAAAGGGGCGCGCGGAGGCACCCGATGCCCACTGAATCAGAGGTCGAGCAGCCACAAGGCGAGGGGGTGCTCGCTCGCCTGGATTCCCAGGCTACGACGTCCTTCTACTGGTATCTGGCGTTGCTTTCGTGCGTCGGCGGGTTCCTGTTCGGATACGACACAGCCGTCATAGGCTCGGTCCTGGACTTCATCCCCTACGAGCTGTCCAATCTCGCGACTGGCTACCTTCTTGCGGGAGCTTCTCTTGGGGCAGCAGTGGGCGCCTTCGCGGCCGGGCCTCTGACTGACCGCTTCGGACGCAAGTCCTTACTCATTGTCGATGCTGCCATCTATGCGCTCGGGTCGATCCTGTCGGCGGTGGCGGTGAATACCGAGACTCTCCTCGTCGCGCGCACGCTCATCGGGCTGGCGGTCGGAGCGGATTCCGCGATCGCAACCGCGTACATCGCAGAGTTTGCCCCGCGGAGTCGGCGAGGCGCGCTGATGATCATGCAGCAGTGGATGATCACGGTGGGGATCCTCGTCTCCTTCATCGTCGCCTTGGTGACTTTCAAGGTCGCCCCTGAGTCGGCCACCGGAGCGGACTGGAGGATAATTCTCGGTGTCGGCGCCGTCCCCGCTCTCCTTGGGCTCGCGTTACGAACGCGGATGCCTGAGTCGCCGAGATGGTTGATGCTCAAAGAGCGCTACGCGGACACTCAGCAGGCGTTCAAGACGCTGGGGATTGACGTAACCGAGGAGCAAGTGCGCGACACCGGAGAGCAGCTTTCCGAGACCGAGCGCCAGCTGCAACGAAAAACGCTGTGGACCCCCGGCGTCAAACGAGCGCTGTGGGTAGTCTGCGGCTTTTTTGTGTTCCAGCAGATCTCTGGTATCAACGTCCCGTTCTACTACGGGCCGCAACTGATGGGAGGTTACTTCCAACAAGGGAACTCGGCGGTCGACGCCGCCATTGCCGGAATTATGGCTGCGGCCGTCTTGGGTGTGGTCAACGTGGTCGCGACCTTCTTCGCCTTCCGCTATATCGACAAGATAGGTCGGCGGCCCCTGGCAATGGGTGGCTTCCTGGGGATGGCCGTGTCCATCCTGGTCGCGGCGCTGGGTGAGGCGACACTGACCGGGTTGCCGAGGGTCTGGGTCGTCATGTTCGGTTTCTCATTGTTCATCAGTGCGTTCGCGATCGGTGTCGGCGGAACGGGGTGGCTGATCCAAGGCGAAGTTTTCCCGACCTCAGTACGCGGTCGCGCTGCGGCCGCCTGCGCAAGTGTCAACTGGTTGGCCAACTTCGTGATCATTCAGTGGTTCCCGACCTTGAACGACGCATTCGGACTGGCATGGGTGATGGTGTTGTTCGCCGCTCTCTCGCTCCTGGCCGTCATTTTCGTCGCCCGTTTCCTGCCCGAGACAAAGGGTATGTCGCTGGAAGACGTCACTGAGGTCTTCGAACGGAAGGCCACAGGGAAGGAGTCCCCTGGTTGAGAGGACGTCCGCAGGAGGGCGTTACGAAGGTCCAGCCGAAGCCGGGCACGAGGGGTCGGCGCAGCGTTAGCGTGGGACATGAAGACCTCCTGGTCGTAGAGCGGTTCCTAGGTAGCTCCACTCCACATCGGGAGGGTCTTCAGCCCGCTACGGCATCAAGATCGTTTCCTCGCACGATCTCGACCAACGTCTCTGGTCATCACATCCCGTGAAGCCCAGCGCCGTGGGCAGGCCACTGGCGGTTAAACCTCCTCCGTATCAATTGTTGTCCGGTGAGAACATCTCCGAGCCGAGTGAGTTTAGTTGCGTCCAGGGAACCCACCTCACGTTTCGCTTACGCATACTGGAACCGGTCCGGACAGTAGGCGCCCAGGCGTACGTTCAACCGGTTGAGTCATAGGCGGCGAAAAGACTGTGCCTTCGGTGGATCGCAGCTGGCGTCCCTCCCCCCGCGGCATAGAGCGGATGCCTGGTCGACCGCCGGGATGTCTCCTAGGCTGGTGCCGTGGCCGATTCGGACGACAATCCCGCGCTGCTTGTCGAGCACGATCCGGCGTGGACCGCGCGTGCAGCGCGGTGCCTCGATGAGATTCGTGCGGCGCTCGGGGATTTGGCTGGAGCCGTCGGAGCGGAGTTCGACCACATCGGCTCCACGTCCGTGCCCGGCCTGGTGGCGAAGCCGTTCCTCGACCTGCAGGTCCGAATCCTGCCGTTGCCGAGCCACCTGGAACTCGCGCCGCGCCTTGGGCCGCTCGGCTTTGAACGAGCCCGGGGAGCACGCCCGGACTCTCCTGGCGTCGACCGTGACATTCCGAGGGGTGACGAGGTGTTGCCAGACGAAGTCTGGGAAAAGCGTCTCTACGTCGCACGCGAGAGGTCGGTCATCCTGCACTTGCGGCGCAGCGACTCACCCTGGGGTCGATACACCGTGTTGTTCCGTGAGTGGTTGCGTGCTCGGCCTGAGGCGCGCCAACGGTACGAGTTGACCAAGCGCGCATTGTCTGAGCAGAACGTAGGCAAGCCCGACTACGACGAATACACGCGCGCCAAGACGGCATTCCTCGACGAGGTTCAGCCCGAGTTCACGACTTGGGCGCAAACCGATCGCAATGCCACGAACGACGGACTTTCGTCGACCTGAAGCCTCCAGCTCGGCCGCCCGCTCTCAGCATTTGTCGATGACGGTTGAAAACTGAGCAGATGTGACGCTCGAAAAGTGAGCACCTACCCACGATGGGAAAGTGATCACTTTGGAAGACTGGGCATTGATCCGCAGGCTGCATCTGAGCGAGGGAGTGTC
>Ga0209587_1000079_pt1 | contig 46241 bp, 38 predicted proteins | sample NGEPerD_2_FD_184512 | JGI IMG/M metagenome (GOLD analysis project Ga0209587, IMG submission 184512) | Arctic peat soil microbial communities from the Barrow Environmental Observatory site, Barrow, Alaska, USA - NGEE PermafrostL1-D... | ecosystem: Environmental > Terrestrial > Soil > Wetlands >...
TTCAACGGGGCTCACTCCGACCGAAGCCTTGCTGCAATCGGTCCAACTTATAGCCGTGCAAGAGCGTGAACTGAAGGCCGTTAAGCAGGCCCAGCTTAAAAGCCAAGTAGCCTTGATTGAGCATGAAGTTGAGCTTTCTGTCCTCGACCAAAAAGTCACCCACGAAATTACGCTAACCACCCGGGAACAAAAGCAGATCCAATGGGCCGTTAATTCGAGAGCACACACCATCGGCCTTCCCGAGCTGTATCGACCAATTTATGGAGCTCTAAAAAAGCAGTTTAGGATTCCCAGCTACCGGGATCTGAAAAGATCTGATCTGACCAAGGCCTTTGAGTTTATCCTGTGTTGGTCGCCTAGTTAGATAAAGGAAGGAGTGTTCAAAGTGGCATGGATTGAATCAAATCAAGAGCTCGCAAGTCATCCTAAGGCGATCAAGGCAGCGAGAAAGTTAGGTATTTCGGTACCAGCTGTCGTGGGTCATCTTCACTTTCTTTGGTGGTGGTGCCTCAAATACGCTCAAGATGGAGACTTAACAAGGTTTGATGCCTCAGACATAGCCGTTGCAGCGGGATGGGAAGGGGACACAGGAGACTTCGTGACGGCCTTGGTTGATTGTGGCCCAGGAGATTCTATGGGGTTTCTTGAACAAACTGACCTTGGATTAGCGATCCATGACTGGATGGATTACGCAGGAAGACTCATCGAAAAGCGACAGGCGAACACGAAACGGATGCAAAGCGCACGTGCTAAAAAAGTTCGTAGCACAGGCGAAACACGTGCAACGCACGTGCAGGGGCTACAGTACCCTACCGTACCTAACCCTACCGTACCGTACATTACAGTACCAAACCTTAATATCATCGACGACGTCATCCCGCGCGAGGGTGAACTTGATGCTGAGACATGCGAAACGGATCAGGAACTGGAGCAGCAGCCGGTTGACCTTAAGCTTGTCGTCAAGAGACCTCCCTGTAATTCAAGATCGATCGGAGCCCGAGCGGTTGACTGGGCCGAAAAGAACTGGGGCCGAATGATTCCTAAGGGTGATGCTGACTCCATTCTTGCCTGGTGTGATGAATTCTCGACCAGCGGAAGTGAGGACCCTGACGCAGTAGTCATCGAAGCACTGAAATGTTGCCTTGATGCAGATGTTCGCAATGTGAAGTACCTTCGTGCTGTGCTGACCGACTGGAGAGAATCTGGAATTCTGTCCGTCGATCAAGTCAAAGCACGCGAGGCTGAACACTTAAACCAAAAGAAACACAAGCGGAATAAGGACCCGGTGGGCAAACCACAGTCAGCCAAAACGGAGTCGAGAAAGTACGAAAAATTCTATCTGTGAGAAGGGGAACCCTATGGAAAATGGCCAAATCTATTCGCTATTGAACCACCTAAAGAGCTGTGGCGGTTGTACCGGAAAGCGTTCACACAGACGCTGTGATTACGCCCTTGTGTGTGCAGTCGTTGAGACACTTGCTAAAAATGGGGCTATTGGCACTCCGAATGAGATGTTGCCCAATGCTTAACGTTAATTATGCAAATCGCGGGAAATCGCTGGAGTCTTTGATAAACTATGCGAACCAGCAATATCTTTCCAAGCGAGTCGCGCTAGTCCAGCACATACCCACAGATTGGACAGTGATCAGGCGGGGAACGCAGATTATTTCTGCTTTCCCTACTCAAAAATCGACGGTGGATTACATCGGAATAACAAGTTTCAATGGTGAAACAGTGCCACTCGCATTTGATGCTAAGCAATGCATGCAGAAGACGAGTTTTCCGTTATCAAACATTGAGCAACATCAGCTTGATTATCTTACCGGGTGGGAATCTCCTGGTGGAACAAGTTTCTTCATCGTTGAAATGTTAGCGTTAAGGAAGATATTTCGAGTTGAGCTTAGTGAAGTTATGCAGTATTGGTTGGTTGCGGAAGCTGGAGGAAGAAAAAGTATCCCCCTTGAGGACTTCGATAAGTTCCAAGTAGTGGGACAGGGCGGTGGAATTGTCTTGGATTATTTGGGAGTGTATTCATGAACGAACTCTAAAACGAGAATCAAATTGTGCTCATCGTAGCGATCACAAGGAAAAGACCTGCCAAACATGGCGGAAAGATCGCCGATGTAAGAATCATGTTAGACCAGATTGAGATTATATCAGGTATAAATACCGGGATGACAGGCAGAGCAAGTTAGAGAGATTGGCCGAACAGATCCCATAAACAGGCATGTTAATTGTGATTAATGTACGCAAATGGGAAGTCGGAGTAGGGCCGTTTAATACGAGCCCTGTTTTATTTGCTCTATTTCTGGAGCTTAAGCTGCAGAAAAAATAACAGCGATTTCCCCAATATGTACATGACAATCCCAGCGTTCGGCCAAAAGGCACCAGCGTACAAGCATAGGAGCCCCCGCCAGGTCGTTCATTGAACGGTTTGGGATTTTATATTATATTGGATTATTTTTGTTATCTTGAGAGGAAATGAAAGAAAAATGTTGAAAGTACTTTAGAAGAAGAAAGTAGTTAGATCATTCAAGAAATTTAAACAATAGTAATCCGAAACTCTTAATAGTTTAATTGGAGGGCTGAACATGGGCACAGACGTCAATTCCATTCAACCAACGCCTAGTGATTTTGGAGAGTTTGTTTATTGCGGGGTAAAGTGGGCTCTTAATAAAAATAGATTGTTAGACAGTCTTAAGAAAGCAAAATACTCCAGCTATGATCCTAGTTATAAAAGTCAGGAAAGTTATAATAATTTGGTTTTGGGGCAGCAGAATGAACATATGTGCATTGATTGGGTTCAGCACAAACATGGTGCTTCGCCCCAGCAAATTTTTTTTAATGGGACTGGTGAAAACAACCCCAATTTTTTAACTTCCGAAATTAAGCCTTTGGGTATAAATATGTTATGTAAGCCTGATCTAATCATCTCAAAGGGTAATCAAAATCTACTCTTTGAATTTAAGGCAGCTAAGGATTATTCATACCTTTTATATTCTGAATTCGATTCAGCCCATGCCCAGGTATGGTGCTACACCACACTACAGGAAGTCAAAATCGATGAATACTATCTTTTAAGATATTTCATTAACCCTTCTAAAAGCCGATTGACCAAGCTTACACCCACTGAATTAAACACTTCTAAATTCGAGAAACTGTTTGAGCAATATATAAAAGCGATAGAATCATTAAATGAGAGTAATTTAGAAGGACACAGAGGTAAAGACCTAACGGGCATGAGCTTAGACATGTTTAATATGCCAAATGAAGAAAAGATCCGAAAATGCTCCGGTTGTGTCTGGTTTAGATTATTCATCTGCAAGCCTGATCTTTAAAGCCATATGACTTTTGTTTTCATTCATTTGGGGGGTATGGCGCGGATTACCACATGGGAAAAATTGAGCTGTCGCTAATTATGAACTCTTCTGTAAAATTTCCCGAGGAATCTAAAGTGATTATCTGCGCCACTGGTTCAGGAATACCGTCATTTTAGTGGTAATTTTCGAACTTGTGTCAGTAACATTATAACATTGTGGCTATTCGGGCTGAATCTGAGGGGGAGCGAAAATCATGCCGTTATTGCCGCCGAAAAAATACGTCGAAGCTAGGCAAATGTATTCATATGACTCAGAAGGTTGCACGTTTAACATTGGCCAGACTGGAAATTTGCAGCATGTCGGTATTTATAAAGGCCTTTTTGGTTCAATTGTTCCCAAAAGGTTTCCATCGGGAATCAACCTAAGGAGATTCGAATCAATTTGTCACGAGCAGCTCACTGACTTTTCCAACGCGGTTAGAAAAGGAATAGTGAGTAATATCCATATCGAGAATCTCAAGAGCATATCCTCTGCCGTCGTATATTGGAAGATGTCAAGCCAGGGGGGAAGAGCTACTAGATTATCACTAAACATGTTGGCAAAATGGAGCCGTGAAACGGAAACACAACTTGTTGGTGCCTTTGAGCAAAAGAATATGTCATTGTTCAGAATTGGCGGTGTTAGGATAGCTACTGCGACCGCATTTATGAGGTTTTTGTTTCCAGAGGAATTTGGAATAATGGATTCTAGAGTAGTAGGCAACTACACACAACCAAAAGGTATTACTGCCCTAAAAGTCCGCCCGAACGACGGTTATATTGTAGATAGTGTTTCTAACGTTCATAAATACAGTACAGAGTACATTCCATTTCTGAAAGCAGAAGCCAATTGGTTAAACAACGAGGGTGCCACTTTTTTGGACATGGATGCGAGCGGCAATCCAATTAAATCTAGGTTTAGGGTCTGTGATGTGGAAATGGCCTTATTTGTATAGGCATCATTTTGGGAAGCCACAACATCATATAACTTCTAGAGATTATTACTCGGCGGAACATATTTTGAGCTGACATTTATTGTCGTTCCGCGTAGGTTCCAGACTCTTCACGAAACGACAAGTTTCGCCGAAAAATTCTATATTTTTTATGAGGAAAAAATAAATTTATGCCGGCGGGCTGATGCAGGGGTGAAAGATGGCAAACGAGAATGCGGTATTGGAAATTACAGAAATCGATAATGCCGATTCGTTCGATTTTAATGAGTTGGAAACTAAATTGCAAAACGATTTGGATTCACAACTATCGGAACTGGAATTTTTAAAAGAAGATCGAGAAAAAATAGGCAGTCCTGAAAATCTGGGGAAGACAGTAATGAATGTGGTTTGGGAACAATTTCTTAATCAGTTGGCAACTACTGCGGGAGAGGACTTTATTAAAGAAAACCGCGGGCTTACGTTGGATTTGAGGGACGAAGCCCATATTCAAACAACAGAAAATTTTGAAAACGGAAATATAGCGAAGCATAATGATAAAATAGATTTTCAAAAACGACACGACGATTGGCAAGATAATTTCCAAAGAGACGATAATGGTGATATTAAATTAGCAGATAAATACAAAACTGACGACTACCAAAAAGTTTTAAAAGAGGAAGCTCGTAAACCCTTTGATAAAAACAGGGATAAAGGTTCAGCCGCCGTCCCTAAAGACCATACTGTGTCAGCAGCAGAAATTATCCGGGATCCTGAAGCAAACGCTCATCTTGAAAAACAAGAGAAAATCGATTTTGCAAATGGTAATAAAAACCTTAAGGACTTGGATGCTGCGGCCAACTGCTCAAAAAGCGACAGAAAAATGGACGATTGGCTGAATAGCGAGCGAAACGGAAAACCAGCAGAGAGGTTTAACATTGACGAAGAAAAACTAAGGGAAGACGACAGGATTGCCCGTGAAGAATACGAAAATCTGAAAGAGAAAGGGGAACGCAAAACCATTGAGTCCGGAAAGCAATCCAAAAAAGAAGAAACGTTCAGAATAACGGGCAAAGCGCTTAGAGCCGTAGTAATGCAGCTTCTTGCAGAATTAATAAAAGAAGTAATCAGAAAATTGATTTTATGGTTTAAGACAACCCAAAAGAATCTGGAATCCCTGCTTAATTACATTAAGTCGGCGATAAATTCATTCATAAGCAAGTTAAAAACGCATTTAGTAGGCGCCGGAAGCACGCTTATCACCACTATTGCTACAGCCATATTGGGACCCATTGTGAGAACCATTAAGAAAGTATGGACTATGCTTAAACAGGGATGGAGGTCGCTCAAAGAAGCAATTACCTTTCTTAAAAGTCCAGATAACAAAAATAAGCCATTTGGCAGATTGATACTTGAAACAGGGAAAATTGTAATAGCGGGGTTAAGCGCGGCTGGTGCAATTGTATTAGGAGAGGTTATTGAAAAAGGCTTGATGTCTGTACCAGTATTTGCATTTGAGATTCCGATTCTTGGCAGTTTAGCCAGCTTAATAGGCCTGTTCATGGGCGGTTTGGTTGCAGGGATTGTAGGCGCAGTTGCAATGAGCTTGATTGACAAAGCTGTCGCTAAGCAACAGATGGCTGAAGTGGTAAAGAGGGAAATGAAAAATAGTAACGAGGTATTAAGTACACAAAATTCGGTTATCGCCCTGAATGAAAAAAGGCTGGAACAAACTAAAAAAAGTGTTGATAGTTCAATAAGGGAGAGGCATAAAATTGCCGCAAATATTATTGAAGAATCTTTAACCAATATCCATGATGAAAATGTCAATAATAAAGTTGCCGTCAGCGGAAATGAAATTGAATTTGACAATATGCTTGATAATCTGAACAAATTATCGAAATAGGGGTATAAAATGGACGAGCTTACAGTTCAAACACACGACTTCAATAATGCAAAAAAGCAACTTAAAGAATTCTCCGAAAAAATTCCATCGAATGTAGATGTACAAACCGTTGACACAAACGGTGGATTATTCAATTTGTTTGAACATAATGTAACAGGCAACGAACTCAATAATTTAACGACCCAAATTCAAAATCATCTAATCGCTATTAACAACCTGCATATTGAGTCTATAAAAGAATTCGGTCAGGTTTACAAAGCGTTAGAAGCGTTGGACAAAGACTATATCCAAGCTATAATTCTATCAATCAAGGCAGCTGAAAAAGCGAGCAACCAAGCGAAAGAGAGCGCTTTTAAAGCCGAAAAAAATAGCCTCGATATTGCTAAAACAATAAAAGTGCAAACACAGACGATAAATGTTTTGAAACAATTCAAAGAACAAATTGATAAATACGAGCAACTTAAAAATATTGATGAAATATGGAGCGACTGTCAGACAATTAAGAAAGACATAAGATCGATTAATATAAGAATTGAAAATCAAAAAGAGGAAATTGACAGTGAAACCAAAATACAAATGAATTATATATGCAATCTGATAGATGAAAATAAAATGAATTATGAGAATAGAAACAAGATATTACTTAAGAAATTTAAAATTGCCTATATATTAGCAGGGAGTTCTGTAGGTGTTACCTTGATTAATTTTGTTTTGCATATATTGGGAGTTATATAATGGAAAATAAATATGAAAACGATCTTTTGAACTATGCTTCGAAATTAGACGCGCTGGTTGAGGGATACGGTATAATTACTAAATATGCGACAGCTGTTGCAGAAAAACAGGATGAAGCGTCGACAATAATGTTGCTTAAAAAAATATCTATAGTGGTTGATTCAGGGAAATATACAATGGAAGTTAAACAAATATCAAATGTATTAAAGGATAGTTTGATTAAATATTATGGATACATGAGAATACTGGATATTTGTAATCAGGATCAAATGGACGAAGAGACGCGAACATTGCCTGAATTATTGGCAGAATTAAATGAATTGATTGGACTGAACAGAGTAAAAGCAAAGGTTAATAACCTAATAGCCTATCAAAAAGTGCAGAAATTGCGTGAGAACCAAGGATTAACCACTGCAAAAAACACCCTTCATCTTGCTTTTACAGGAAAAACAGGAACAGGAAAAACAACAGTGGCAAGGATTGTCGGGCGAATTTATAAGCAAATAGGGTTACTTACAAAAGGGCATTTTATTGAAGTTTCTAGAACCGATTTGATAGCGGGTTATCAAGGGCAAACGGCGTTAAAAGTAAAAAAAGTAATTGAAAAAGCAAAAGGCGGCGTGTTGTTCATTGATGAAGCCTATAGCATAACAGAGAATGACCACAGCGATTCTTATGGGCGAGAATGCTTGACAGAATTGACAAAAGCATTGGAGGATTATCGAGACGATTTGGTTGTAATCGTGGCTGGCTACACAGAGCCGATGAATAAATTCTTTGAATCGAATCTGGGTCTTAAATCCCGTTTCAACACATTTATCCAGTTCGACGACTATACGGCTGACGAGCTGGAAGAAATTTTAACCATGATGTGTAAAAACAACGATTATATTTTAAGTGAAGAAGCGAGAAGTAGAATCAAACAAGCTTTAAACAATCAAGTAGCCGCGAAAGATGAGCATTTTGCTAATGGGCGTCTGGTTAGAAATATATATGATGATTTAGTAATGAACCATGCAAAAAGAGTAGTAGATATTGATGAACCGAGTTATGAGATCTTATCCTTAATAACCGATGAAGATTTTATGGAGTATTAAATGAATCAACATTTACTCCGTAAATTGCTTATCCTGTCCACATCCGCTTCCCAGCGCTTGTTTTCAGTCTTGGCTTGCCGACCCTCGTACCTCGGAGCCGGACAAAGGCAGCGCCAGAAAAAAGCGTTCGAAGGCGGGGTGCAGGTCAAAGTTTATGTCCGCTATGTTAGCGGGCTGATGTAATTCTCACTGGCTTTGCTTAACCCGCTAACCAAGCTAGGCCCGCGGTTATCGTGCCAAGGAAACGAGGTCCGCGGCCGCGGGCCGGTATGTTGTTTTATATAGTCTATTGAGTCTACTACTACTGCTATAGATCGTCATGGATTAGCTCGTCACGCCCGTGCTTATATAGTCTGACTACTATAAGGCAGTATGGTTATTACTGCTGTAGGTGTCATTGCTAGTATAGCGGGTATTACCTATAGCCGCTTTTTGGTACCCGCTCCTTGCAAGATTGGGAGCGGGCTCTCACGCCCTCACCCATTCTGTCGTTTGGGTCTTGCTCGGGCCGGCTCATCCTGCCCGCTGCCGCTCGCGGGAACCGCTCCTCGTACATCGTCGCGGTACCCGCTCGCTTTGATTGCTTATCCTGGCTTCCCGCCGACTTCGTCCCTCGCTTCCTCGGGCCGCTGCCGGCTAGGCTGCATTTTTTGTCCGAGCTTGCCCGCGCGCGGTGGATCTCCCCTCGATTTCTCGGGGAGCTAACAGCGCTTAGATCGTTGTCTATGGTCTTTGCCGCGCGGAAATTCCTCCTCGTAGCCTCGGAGTAATACCCACGTTGGGCCGTATTATGCTGCCTGGGAACTCCCCTGCAACCGCGTGCCTAGCTTGGTGAGTGGCAAGATTAGACTTAAGAGATAGCTAAGCCACTTACATAGCGGAGATAAGCCCTAACCCGCAACTCGGCCGATTATACGTAGTATGCGCGGCCGGTGGACCCGCCCCCGCGGGCCAAGTGAGGGAAGCTGGCCGGTTAGGCCAGATCACCTGATCGAAGATAAGCTAGGACCCGCAAAATATAGCCTAGTGAGGAAAGGCTCCCCGTCTAGGGGAGACTTTCTGAGCGGACGAAACCGGCCGGCAAGACTTTGCCTGGTGGGGTGAAACCCCAGCAGCAAAGGCAAGCCGGCCAAAAGCAGGATAACCGCGGTCATGCCAAAAGCCACGGCATACCCGCCGCTTTACCCCAGCATGCATTAGCATGGTGGGGTAACAGGGGTGGTGTGCCGTGGCTGTCGTTCCCGTCCGCTTGTTCCTGACTAACAGGAGGGAAAGAGCGGCTTTTCAGCCGAGGCCATGGATTCCCGAAATTTCTGAGGGAATGTGTGGCTGCGGGCCCGCGCGCTTAGCGAAGGGAAGCTGGCCGGATGAGGCCAGATCACCCGCAGCGGATATACCAGGACAGCAAAGGATATCTCAGCGAGCGTAGGCTCCCCGTGTAGGGGAGACTACTCGAGCGGGAGCGGGCAGGATGAGCCGGCCCGGGCAGGACCTAAGAGACAGTAGGGGTGAGGGCGTGAAAGCCCGCTCTCATTCACGGTTCATGCAAGGAGCGGGTACCGAAGCTAGTATATATAGCGGAAGACCATTCATCGGAATACTGTCATCAGGAATGGGTTTAAGTTGAAATAATCAATTAAAGGACATTTGAGAATATTGAAAGAGTGAAGTCGTAAAGGTGCTGCCTTTTCGAGATGCCCGTAAACTCCTCTAAAATGGACCTTTATTAACGTTAGACCCCAGCATGAAATTGCTGAGTCCTTTTTTGCGTTATATAGCTATTTTCGATGAAATTCATCTATTTACTATTTTAATGACAGGATTCCCCTTACTTTGCAAAGAAGTTATGCGATGATTAGGTGATCTAGAGTTAATCCCCCTTAACCGTATACAAAAAGGTGCTTACAAGCGAAGATGATTTCGGAATGAATTGGTAGCTATTTTGTCTAAAATGCGAAGTTCGATACGGTTATTGTGATATAATTTCTATGGAATTTAATGGGACTAATTGGAATATTTCTAAACTTAGCCCAAACATATTTTCTACTATATATACAACACTTTGACGGTAACACAACGTTATCTGCAATCGGAGGGAAGTAAATGAAGAGGGTATTTAGGTACACTGTGAGGGTTGCTTTACCAGATACCATCCAGAGTGAGAACTTGCTTGACGTACTTGAATTCAACGAAGTTAAGAACAGTATTAAGGTAGCATATAAAAGTATCAGGAGAGACAGTTGGTCAATTCAAGGCCTTTCACCCGACATGATTAAAGCTAAAATTGAAAAAGACAGAACGGTTACTATTCATATTTTAACGACTTCAACTGACTTAGAGACTGCACTATTTGAAGCGAGAAATATCTTAGAAAATAAACTTGCGATACTTAGTTTCATATCAGTATTCCCATGTAAGACTCTTGACGAAGGAAATATCTCTGAAGAGATATCTGAAGGAAAAGAAAGTGTTGAAATTTTGACTGATACTTATGAGAAATCGGATATAATACCTCCATTTAGGATTGACGATATTACTCTTCTCTGTTCTCCACCAGAAAAGAAAATTCTTAATTCGTTGCGCTGGTTTAGGAAGGGATTGTTAGACGACAATTTGTTTGATAGGTTTATTTCCTTATGGATAGCATTTGAAATGGTATCTTCAAAGCTAAGACCGACTGATTATAAGAAACACATGGCGTGCCCAAAGTGCAACGAAGAGTTTGTGAAATGTCCAAAGTGCGGAGAACATACCGAAACAAATCCCGTTGAAAAGGATGGGATTATATATCATATTAGAAATAACCTTAAAATTGAGGATAAACAATACTTTGATAAACTATACAACATGAGAAATGATATTTTCCATGGTAGGAGCAAATCGGCTTCACTTAAACCAAAAGATATTAAGCCAGAGATTGAAAAACTCAAATACTGTCTTATTAACGCATATTGGATAATTTTATATGGACGACTACCCATTGAGCCATATGAACAAAATTTAATCCAGAGGTTTAATTTTTTGGCCCAAGAGACTTATGTTTCGTTAAACATTGAATTGAAAAAAGAAGGGGTTGAACAATTACAAAAGGAAACTGATAATTTAATGCAAATAGGCTGCTAGGGTTTATATCTCGGTCTCTCGACTGTTATTTAAGTGTACCCTATTTAATTTAACTGCAAATTAACAATACAATATTCTTCATCTGGCAATACTGAGCCCTATCTATTTAGGCAAATAAAGGGAGAGTTTAATGTGGGGACATTAGAAAAACTGGCAAGCTCATATGAAAGGAATCCTGTAATTAGAGGGTTAATTCAACTTATACCATTCGGTATCGGTTCGGGGATAGACGTAACTCTTGTTACAACAATCCAAAATATTAGAGCCGATAGAGTTAAGACCTTTTTTGATCAACTTGAAGTTAATGATGCTGAATTAAGTCCAGAGTTATTAAAATCTGAGGACTTTTTGCATTGTTATTTTGCAACAGTAAACGCCGCCTTAAACACCAAACGCCGTGAAAAAATTAGACTGTTCGCCCAATTACTTAGCTCCGCAGTGTTTACTAACCTATTCGATCATTCAGATGAATACGAGGAATACCTTTCAATTTTGGATGAACTCACGTTTAGAGAATTGATGATACTAAATATTTTGCATAGGTATGAAGAGGCAACACCTTTTAATCAGAATGAAAACGACTTACAAAGAGCAAATAGGTTTTGGGAACAGTTTATTGGGGAAGTTGAAACTGAATTGCAGATTCCTCGGAATGAGATTGACTCATTATTAACAAGATTAAATAGAACTGGTTGTTATGAGACTTTTACAGGTACATATCTTGATTATACTGGCGGAAAAGGTAAATTAACGCCACTATACTACCGACTAAAGAGTTTAGTTGAAAGGGTTGACTAAACTTAATTGACCAGAATTTAGCTGAAAGTCTTTTAAGTGGTTTCCCAATTTTAGCCACACACATAGAAATTCTATTAGATAACTTCTGCTAATCCATATACCCGTTAGGCTAATAATGGAAGTTCTATAATGGTCTTGTTAGAGCAATAATGGGATACCCAGCTAGTATTTATTGCAACCATAATGAATTGAAGATGACTCAATAATTTACGACTTAAGAGTAAACCCTTTATTAAAGGAGGGGTATTTGAAACAATGAACCGAATTAGTGAGATAACAAAACGCGATATCTTCGATTCGTTAAAAAATGGGATTGATATACCTGATCTTTGGGAAACGAAAAGAATTACCTATAGTTACTTTGGTCGTCTAGAAGAGATCGAATTTCTCATGAGATTATATGATTTAAAAAGTATGCCAAGCTCGGATTCAAGGTTTTCTGATGGTGAAAGTGACATCTGGCAGCATACGATAAACAATGATGATTATCCATTTTGTTGGGTATTTGAGGATGAACGCTTCCAACTGAAAAACGGAAGCGATGAAATATACTTGAAATTAATCTGTGAAATATTTCATCCAACAGTCAGGAGTGAAAAAGGCTACTGGAAAGAGTTTCTTTCTGAGATAAACAGATTGTTGCAAAACGATGGGTACGAACTTTATTCAGCCAAAAAAATATCTAGTCGCGATGTCTACGGGTGGAGAATATTTAATCCGGAAGAAAATAAACTATTTATTTCCATGCATAAGGTAAAAACCACGGACTTCAGTCCGTAAAGCTTCTAGCTCATCGGCCTTCGGGAGCTACGGCGTTCCCAGACTTTAGTCTGCACGCTTTAGTCGGCTTTAGCCGAAACCAGCGACTTCCAGTCGCAACGTCAACCCCTGTACTTCAGTGCAGGGTCGTTTAGTCCATACTCTCAACGCAATCAAAAGGCGATAAGGGAGAAAAAAATAGCGCTATCTATCAAACTGAGCGCAAGGAATCAAATTTATCAACTTTTAGAAAAATACAATGATGTTTGTCCAAAAACAGATGAAAGTGGCTGGAACTACGATGTTGCAACAAGCGAAGAGGTTTTTAACGATATTCGGCAGTTTTACACGCCTAAGTGCTATAATGGACAAAAACAATATGTAGAAACTGCTAGCCTACAAGATTTTGTGTGTAATAGTGCTCCCTATTGTGTAATAGATGCGATAGAGTTTTTTGAGAAATATAATCGTGCTAACGATTTTGAAGCACAAGTTAATGCGATATTGAAACTGAATGGGATTACCTTGAAATTAGATAATGGAAAAATTGTAAGCACGTTTGATAGCCAAATAAATAACAGCACATTAGCTTCAATTCAAGAAGCAGGACTCAAAGAGTTGCTCCAAGAAGCCACTAAATATTACGACGAAGGTAATTTAAAAATAGCCGTTGAAAAACTCTGGGATGCATTTGAAAGATTGAAAACATCTTACTCTCCAACAATAGATAAAAAGAAATCGATAAATAGAATTATTAGCAATATGAGCAGCGACAAAGAGCCTTATATAGAGCTGTTTGAAAAAGAGTTCATTGAACTTACGACAATTGGCAATAAATATAGAATTCGTCACCATGAAACTACGAAAATAGATATTGAGGATAATCGGCATTATGACTATTTTTATAAACGCTGTCTATCATTAATCTCTGTCGCTATTCAATATTTGAATAGTGATGGACTGCTCTAATGTAAATATTAGCCATCTATACATAGATCAATGTTCAGCATAAAAATAGAAGTGAAAGTTCTTTTCTATGCCATTTATAAAGAACTTTTTAATTTCTCCCAGTGATGGTTTGATTCTATTGAATACTTCTGATCGAGAAACATATCTTCAAGAGAAAATATCTCAAATTAATAAACTATTATTTGGCACAAAAAAGCTAAATCTACGAAGTAATCTTGCAAATTGCAATTTTGGATACCTTAATTATAATACTATTTGTGTTGCAGCCCTTATGTTCTCATTATTTGAGATGGTATCGCTAGATAAATGCTTAATATAATTTAATATGGTAATTATTACTGCTAAGAGAGGTAAATCATGGGCCAAAAATGTTGTACAGAATGCTTTACAGATGCCGAAATTCGGGCATATATTAAAGATGTTGGAGAGGTTTCCACATGTGATTATTGTAAATCCAAGCAAGTTTATTGTGCATCACTTGATGTTGTAGGGGGGATTATTAGAGATGGCGTGGAGCGTGCATATGAAGCAGTGTATGAAGGTACTGGCTCCATGTATGATTCAGAAATAAAGTCGTACACTGATGAAGGCCAACCAATTGAAGCAATAATAAAGTGGGATTTGAGTATCTTTTCCGATAATCCGGATTATGATCAAACCGAGATACTGTGCGATGATCTGATATCAGAGAGCGGACCATCTTACCGTGATATTCAAAAAGGGGCTGATAATTGGCTAGCCGAGCAGAATCTTGTCGTCAGAGATGCTTTATACGGCTTTGAAATAACCCCTCAACATAATTACTGGGAGGCATTTAAACACACCTGCAAATACTTTAATCGATATTTTGATTTAGGTGGTCGGAGATCAACAAGAGCACGAATTTTATCATCTCTTGATGATGTGTTCAATAACATGAAAGTTGAACTCCCCTCAAAAACAACACTTTTTCGTAGTCGTTTCTACATATTACAAGAAGGAAAAACTCTAAAGGATATAGACCTACTTAAAGAAATCTCTCCACCGCCTCCTAATTATGCGCGAAATAGTCGCATGAGCCCAGCCGGAATATCCTACACTTATCTAGCATCAGATATTAATACATGTTTGACGGAGATACGAGCGCAGAGTGACTATAAAGTGCTTAATGGTACGTTCACCACAAAGAAAAAACTGAAAATTTTAGATTTGTCTGCGACTCCTCTATATCGTGTAACCAGTTGTTTTTCGCCTGGATATGATCATAGTAAAAATTGGTTAGGGGATTTTGTTGAACATTTTAAAAATGAAATTAGCGCCCCGATATCCGACAGTGATAAGGACCTTGAGTATGTTGCCACTCAACTACTTGCCGAATATATAAGGAAGCAGCGATTTCACGGCATTAAGTTTAAGAGCAGCTTGCATTCTGCGGGGTACAATTATGTGCTTTTTTGTAGCATCAACCCCCAAATAACTTACGTTGATGATGCGTCTATACATGGGATAAATCATCAAATGACACCATTTACCACGTGGCTAAATCTCGTTAATGTTCAATATATAAATAGTACAACTGCATACGAAAAAGTGGAAGAAATAAATTATGATGATAAAATAGCGAACTACCATAAATACGAACAACAGGAAAAAGAGTTTAAGCGGAAGCTTAAAAGAATGGGTGAAAACGGATTAGATAACTGGGGGTTTTGAGTATAAAAATTGCTATCATTTGCATATCTTAGTCATTATGCAAGACACTATTGCAACGTAGTTCATCCAGCTAAAGAGATGCACAGTCAGTAGAATACTTCACACGTAAATACCCAGATGATGTGATCTATATAATGCGAAATTGAAATATCATTTTAAGGGCATTAAAGAGACCTTTGGCATAGTCGAAAGAGAAAAGTTGTAGAAGGGGCTGTTACAAAGTAGTATCACTTTGTAACAGCCCTTATTAGCACCTACTACACATTAAATTCATACTGCTGTACTATAACTTTGTTCTATATTTTAGAGGTAGAAAAAAGATCTTCCTTAATTTTTATTAACTCATCGACAGATTCAACAATTCTCATTACTTGCGGTGGTGCGTTTGTATACTCTTTTTGTATGATAACCTTTCCGTTATTTCTAATAGTGTTTTCACCATATTTAAATACCCCTTCAAAATGATCAATTTGCCCTAAAGATAACATATCACTTATTGTATCAAACGGCATAATAAAATTGACTTTAAAAGTTTTATCAACCTCTGCTTTACATTGGTTAATAATTTCATCTCTTTCGAATACTATTTTTCCAGCCTTCTCTCTGAAAATAACTTTATTACCAATTTCAATTTTTAAATAGTCGCATACTTCTCGCGGGATTGTAATTTGACGCTTTCCGGTAACTAGGGCAGTAGCATATAATTCGTTTCCATTCATCTTGACATCTCCTTTATTATCCTTGATACTAATCATTGTAAGGCAAATCAAGGATTATTGTCAAGGAAAACATTTTATGCTGTATAATTAATCCCAGTAATCGTCTGATAATCCGTAGCCGTAATCCTTCCTTTAGCAACAAAAACCTTAAGCGAAGTGCATTATAAATATCCTGCTTTGTAATAATCTGTGCAAATTTTTGAATATTTCGGTTCGGTAGAGCAGGCAACACGGTGAATCAGAACACGTATCACGGTCGAATTGGGCACCTGTCTCGATAAACTGATCACCTTGAAGAGTTCTGTATGGGATGTAATGGTTGAAGGAATCTGATTCATTTGCTGGATTTGTGCACTTATTTCGAATAGCAGTGCATCCATTCGTCTTTCTGACCCCAGATCAAAAACTTGATATGGGGACGGGATGTGCTACCCTCAAGCGAAGGGGTGGTGCTTACCTCAGAGACAATCTTCCTTTGAGCCACACCCCTCGACCCATTGAAGCACATCCCGTGGGGTCCCATAAGTTTAACCCCAGAGTAGCCAGTATGTATCGTTTGTTAATTCTATCCACTGCACTCTCTTACGAAACGAGTGCACTCAAATCCCGTGACGACTGCTCTGAATCTCCGAGATAACTGCGCTCGGTCAACAAAATACTCAAATTTGTACTCAATCCATATTACATCAGACCTCCGGAGTTCATGTATCCGAGCTATGTCAAAATGATTTTAGGCAGCTCTCACTATTTGAGAAGGATTACGAGAAGCAGAGAACAGTTGATCGAGCAGTAGACTCGATACGTGAGAGGTATGGGAATGGCTCGGTGTTTAGATCCGCATTTTTGAATAGTGGAGTACGCTTCAGCACTGGAGGAACTGTCGATGAGGGGGAATACCCGATGATGTCAAGTATTCTGTAGTGAGGTAGCAGTTTGCGATTAATAATAACGGCTTTAATTATTTACCATATAACTTGGTTACTAACATTTGTAACTATTGCAGGAATATTTAGGCAACATGTTGAAATCCTAAGTAATTTAAGCAATCGCTTGACCAATAAGCCCCGGATCCATGCCAAGATTGTTAGGGTGCGATCCCATAAAAAGCCATATATAACATTTCTAAGTTTTAATAAAATGTAAGGCTTAATTAAGTGGTAAAAGAGAATTCAAATTTATTAGGGGGGTAATATCATGCCAAGGTTTGATGTTGCACATATTAGGGAACAAGGTATAGAGCTCATTATTATTCCGTTAAATAATTCATTCAGATTTAAGAATGAGGCTGAACAACGTGAAATCATTTCTGAACTTCAATTGCGGGCTTCTAGCGCTGGTTTAGCGGGAACTGTTGTTCCTGTTTGGGATAATGGTGGGGGACGTATGGCATATATCGCACCAGAAAATTGGCATCAATTTTTTAGAAGCATTAATTTGCAATTTGTTGAGGCCAACATTAATCGTCAACTGTACTGGTGATGTGGATAAAAAAATTCTAAATCACCATATAATGGTGCTAATTAGTCCTTCTAGTGAGGCCATAAAGGAAAGTCAGAGAGGTTAAAATGAGTATTGATCAAGCACAACGTGCATTAAATCAAATTGATAAAGATATTGCTGATTTAGAAAAGAAAATGGCCGATTTGGCTAGAAAAGAAGCAGATAAGACCCAACGCATTGGCAATACGCAAAGAAATATTACTAAAAATACATCTGAGAGTATGATGCAATCCAAATTGCGACAAATTGATAGCTATCAAAAAGAATTAACAAAAATTATTTCAGACAAAGCAAGCGTTAATAAAAAACTAGCTGATAAACGTAAAAAGCGTGCAGATGCTTCTGTCAAACTGCAAAAAGAAGAAGCAACACAGACCAAAGTAGTTGAACGGCAACAGAAAAGATTACAGGAGACATATGAACGTCAAATTGTTGATTTAAAATCTCAGTTAGTTACTCAATCTATTTTATCAGCACCAGATAAACCATCGATTTTTAGTACAGATATTGATGAGGAATATGATGTATTCCTATCTCACGCCACAGAAGACAAAGACAGCTTTGTAGATGAATTCGTAAGGATTTTACGAGAAGATTATCGGTTGAATATATGGTACGATGCACTTACCATTAAATGGGGGGATAGTATTCGGACAAAAATCGATCAAGGTTTAAAAAGATCTAAATTCGGTGTTGTTGTGTTGTCTCGTAGTTACATTAAAAAGCATTGGACACAATACGAACTAGAGGGATTATTTCAACGTGAATCGTATGGCGGAAAACTAATTCTTCCAATTTGGCATGACATTACAAAACAGGAGGTAATGAATTTTAGCCCCTCGCTGGCTGGTAAGTTGGCAATGAGCACAGCCATCATGACCCTTCAGGAAATTGCTAAAAATCTAAAAGAATTGGTGGACGAACCGAATGCGCCGAAAGAAGAGTCATAGCGGATAATTAGAATCAATAGCCCTAGCATATTATCAGATTTCAATTTCCCATAATCCATATACCAGTTAGGCTAATAATGGGAAGTTGAGATAGGAATTATTAAATAGAGTGTACCAAGTGTTGGAAATTTCATAGTTATATAACAACTATACATACGTAGTGTAATAAATGGAGGAATTATGGGTAGGAAATTATATCATTATTGTAGTTTAGAAACATTTATTGCTATAATATCTAACAAATGTTTTAGATTATCAGACTTAAGCAAGTCAAATGATTATATGGAAAGAAAATGGATAATGAATATCCTAGAAGAAGCATTGGATAAATCATTTAAAGATGAGGGGATAATAATTAATCTTCGAGAAAAGTATAGGTATGAAGATGGTGTTAATAATCATATTGATTATCTATTAGAGATGATGAGATATGATGTAAAACACTCGAGTTATATTACTTGTTTTTCACGAAAAGGTGACTTGCTAAGTCAGTGGAGAGCTTATGGAGATGACGGGAGAGGAGTGTCAATTGGTTTCGATTCAAAGCTGCTTTATAAGGCTGATAGCCGTAAGAATGATATTTATATAGAAGATGTATTGTATGATAAAGAGAAACAAATTGAAGAGATTCATCTTGCTGTTTATAATGCATTAATATATATAAAAGACTTATTTGAGCAAGATAATGCTAGAATAAATGATGATTTTAATAAGTATTTCATCGAAGAATTTGATGCCTTTTGTGAAGTGATTTGCGATGAATTGGCCGTATTAAGTTGTTATATGAAGAACCCAGCATTCAAAGAAGAAGATGAAGTGAGAATTTTTTATGCTCCTACTATATCTGATGATAATCCAGCATTGATTCAAGAACAATATAATAAAACAAGTAAATTTAATAATTATATATTAAAACCTATAAACTTTTATGCTAGAAAGGACCAAATTATTGGTTATTCTGATTTGTTGTTTGAAAAGTTAACTCAAAAAGGTATTATCTCTGAAATAATAACTGGACCAAGCTCTAGAGTTAATGAGGATGATATTTATTACTTACTTACTAAATTTGGCTATAATTCAAATGAAATATCGATAAAGCAATCAGAAGCTTCATATCGGCTAAAATAATTAGTTCTTGTAAGAATTCCGGTCTAGTCGTCGTATAGCATATAAATTGTTGTTAGCTTTGCTTGAGAAAAAGTCAATGCACACCTTCGATGCTAAGCCAAGTCTTGCTAAGTGTTTAGGCGAAGGCAATTAGGAACGTTATACAATTTTTTTCTAATTTTAACTTCCTACTTCCTACTTCCTACTTCAATATCAAGTGGCTCATTAACCGGAATGACGGATCTGAAATTCAAGCCATGGCTCTTACAATTTGGAGTCATGGCTTATTTTATCTTGGGGTATTCAAATGACTCACTAAATCTCATCCTCCCAAAAGAATTCTCCGCAAAGCGAGCATGTTGTCGTAAAAATCACTCCACTAGCCATATGTGTTTACCTTCGGATTGAAATAGTACAAGCAGCATGCCGGCTGCAGCATAACTGCCCGCATAGCGCGGGTAGCAGACAGAGGCACGAGGGATGATACTTGCGCGGCAGTATCTTTAACCCCAAGCGCGTGCCCGCTCTAAGCAGGATAAGCAAACCCGGCCAGGTGTTCCCGACCAAAGGAAGGGAACTTCTGGCCGGTTGACCCAAACAAGGCGGAAAAAGCACTCTTAGCGAGCGGGTATCTGAAACGAGGAACCGAACGAAAGATTCCCGCGAGCGGGGAAGTAGGACCAAAACAGGGATTGAACAGGACAGAGCTGCTGTTTTCCTACTGAATTGTGGGCTGCAGCATAGTCCACCCTGGCCTACGTTGCTTGACGAAGTGTTTCGGGTGGTTGCGGTTGCATAGTTTGAGGGTTTAGATTGAGAGCTATCACGTACAGACGTTCGAGATATTTGTCGAAATAGATACAATATTGTAATTTTATGTATTGAAAATGCCCTAACGATCATGTATAATTAGAACAAAGGTGGAACATATGTTCTTGGTCGGAATATTTGTTTCATATCTGTTTTTCCTAAATGAGACTAAGACCAGAGGGAGGTGACATAAATGGCTGTTATTAGTTCCCAGACAGACTCCGTTATGGTACTCGAAGTTCAAACTGGTACAACCCCAGCGGGAGGTCCTATCTTGTCGAGCCGCAGTATTAATGTTAAAGCTGAGGCATTGGATCAAGACATCTTTGATGTGGCAACTGCTATGCAAGCACTTTCTGAGTACCCTTTAATCTCTGTCGTGCGAGAAAATCATTTTGACCTGGCCGTGTAATTGGCCTAACACTAAGGCTATTAAGCCGAAAGAAAGGAGAAAATAACCATGGCAGTTGGTATTGTATCTAAAAAAGTTCTCCGCATGACCTTTACAAATGCCTTAGGGGCTGGGGTAAGTTACTCAGTAGTCAATCCAGTGGCAGATTTGGCTGCTGCGACGGTCCAAGCTTTTATGAATCTGGCGATTGCGAAGAATCTTTTCAGTTCCACCGGTGGTGATCTAGTGGCTATTAAGGATATAGCCATCGTCGATACAACGACCCAGGATTTGTTTGATGTGCCTATCGCTTAGAAGCTTGTTCGATACCCTGGGCAGGGGTAGCGTTCGCTTGAATTCTTCGATAGAGAGGAGTGCACGAGAAGTGGAGAGGCGATTTCGCCTCTCCACTTCTCGTTAAATCACTTGTCTGAACTCAAGCGACAAGTTCACTGGAAAACGTCGCGGAAAGGAGGGAGAATCGTATGGATGAGATGCTAAAGCTTGTCGCTAATTTTGGTTTCCCAATCGTCGTAAGTGCTTATTTGTTGGTGCGAATTGAAGGGAAGTTAGCAGAACTCACGACCAGTATCACAGAACTTGCCAAGGCCGTTGCTGTCATAAAGGCATAATGGCGTGGTGGTCTACGTTACACTATTTATCCCAGCGAGCCCTGCCGGTACCCACCGGATGATGGGCTCTTTTGTTTAATAGTTAAAATCCAGACTAGGAGGGATTTATTTGAAGAGGATATACGTAAGCCCAAGTAGTCAACAGAATAACAAAGGCATCGGCTTATTTGGGACAGAAGAAGCGACTATGAACAAGATTGCCGATGCTTTCATACCTTTGCTAGCTAACGATGGCCGTTTTGAAGTTCGAAGAAATACCCCTGATATGAACGTAAGTGAAATGGCTGTGGAATCAAATAACTTTAAGGCTGATATCCATGTTGCTATTCACAGTAACGCGGGTGGTGGTGAGGGAACTGAGGTATACGCCTATGGACCGTTAACAAATAGTGAGCGATTAGCGCAAGCACTTTATAAGCAGGTCGCGCCGCTTTCTCCGGGTTCTGATCGGGGCGTAAAGTATAACCCCGCGCTGCTTGAGGTAGGGGACAGTGTCCACGCTACATCGGCCTTGATTGAAGTAGGCTTTCATGACAATGCAAGCGATGCAGAGTGGATAATGAAGAGTAGCTCGGTTATAGCGGCTGCACTTTATCGCGGTATTTGTGATTATTATGGGTATGATTACCGTGCTTTGGCCGTCGGGGTATCTACAGTTGCATCTCAAGTTGTACCTACAGAGGATCGCGATATATACCTGAGCGTACGAGTTCTGCAGTCAAAAGCGGAAGGATTAGTCAAGCAGATACAGACTATGGGGTATGCTTGCAAAGTGTTGCCATTAGCTTAAGTTCAATTAAGTCGCGAGTCTATTGAACGAGTAGGGTGACACAGTTACCACGCTCGTTTTTTGTATTTTAGTTGGCGATTTCTCTGTTACTGGACGGGCCACGCTAAGGTACGCTGTTTTCTTTGCTCGATCTCTGGCCGCTTAGTACTGCAGTAAACAAACCAGCGATTAAAAGGGACAGAGCTGCTAATTATTCTGAGTGAAATATGAGTGGCAGCACAGTCCTCTTGCGGATGCGTCGCGGGTCCTGACCGGCTGCCGCTCAGTGGATCTCCCCTCGTAATCTCGGGGAGCTAACTGAGCTCAGCGCGCGGTTATTCTGCAGCTGGGAGCGGGGCCCGCCGTTACGGGTCCAGGCTCATCCACGGATGGGGATCACCCCTCGTAGCCTCGGGTTGCTTCCCATCCTTAGCGCGTGGTTTTTGGTCCTAGACCGCTCCCAGCGGAGGAGTTCCCTCCTAGAAGGCCCTGACCCTCCTGCGTCGGGATCCGTGCCTTACTGCGTCGAGAACGCCCCGCTCGGGCGAAGCTGCATGAAGGCCCGAGCGGGGCCTACATGCCGAGGGCTCAGACGTGGGCTTGCGGTAACGTGTCCTGGCCGCTCGGGCAAGCGTCACCGGCTGCCGAGGACATGGCTGCTAGTTATCAGTTTGAACTATGAGCGGTAGCCTGGTCCTCTCTGCCGTTCGTTGCAAGCGGCTAAGGTACCCTGCTTTATTTGCTCGATCTTTGGCCGCATACTGCTGCAGCAAAAAAAGCAACGATCAAATAGGACAGAGCTGCTGATCATCCTGCTGGAAATATGAGCCAGCAGCACAGTCCTCTTAGGCATGCGCTGTTGGTCTTGGCCGGCTCACCGCTCAGTGGAGCTCCCCTCGTAACCTTGGGAAGCTAACTGAGCTCAGCGCGCGGTTATCCTGCCGCTAGGAGTTGGGTTCCTAATTTCTATAGATTTTTAGAAGTTATGCTTCCTATCGTTCATAGCTTCTATCTTCAATCGATTAATGCAGCGGTGCAAGCGGTGGCAAGTTAGGCAAGAACTAACAATCTAGGGATCCTACATAAACCCTATACATAGTGGGGTTCTGTACACATATCGTCCAAACGTTCAAGAGCGATTTAGTCTACCCATTAAGCAGGAATAGGTTGCAGGTCGTGATACTCTCATACTGCATTTTGGCACTTCTTTGGGTCGCTAGACGGACCATGCCGCGCGGACGAAAAAGCGCGGCCTGCTAGCGGGTTCGTCCTGCGGGCCGTCCGCTCACGAATTCCCGCTCACGCTGGTCATGCGCGATCGGGGCCGGGAACCACGAATTCCCTCCTGCGTCGGTCATGCGCGGACGTGGGACGAGACCACATACCCCACCATGTGAAGATGGTGGGGTATGTTTCTGAGCGGCTTTTCGGGTGCCGCTAGTTGGCGCAGACGAGGAATGAGACCAGACTGGGCTGCTAGTCATCCTGGCTGAATTGCTGCTGGTAATTCTGGTGAATGATAAGCTGCAGCCCAGGGGAGCGTTCGGGTCTGCGTTGCTGATAGGAACGGTGGGGGGACCCGCCCTTTTCATGCATGTCTTGGACCGGTTAGGGGTGGCGTTTATATGTCAGGGATCTGCTGCCGCTCGGTTGGCACTACCTCCTGTGTCGGTGCGCCGCCCAAGCTAGGGTAACTTTTGGGCAAATTGTAGTCATCTCTTATAGGTACCCTGCTTTATTTGCTCAATAACCGGTCGCTTAATACTGCAGCAAAAAAAGCAGCGATAAAATAGGACAGAGCTGCTTATCATCCTGCTGGAAATATGAGCGGCAGCACAGTCCTCTCATGGATGCGCTGCTGGTCCTGTTCTCTCGGGTCTGCGTCACTCGACGTTCGAGTCACGTGCCCCACAGCTGAAGCAGGGGGCATGAACCAAGGGGCCGACGAAAGTTGGAACGAATACGAGGTTACGGGGGGGAAGTCCCGCCCTCGTCATGCATGTCTTGGAACGACGATGGCTAGATCGGTTCGGTTGCCGCAAGGGCGGCACCCGAACCGACGAGGAACGACGAAGACAAGGCCGATAGGCCTTGTTGCATATGATTGTTGAGTATTTGGGTACCAGTTTAGTGTTAGCAGGTTTGACGATGGAGAGCTCGTCGATGGCAGGTTCGACGTTGGCTAGGCATACGCTGGGTCGCTAGACGGACCACGCCGCGCGGACGAAAAAGCGCGGCCTGCTAGCGGGTTCGTCCTGAGGGACGTCCGCTCACGAATTCCCGCTCACGCTGATCATACGCGATCGGGGCCAGTAACCGCGAATTTTCTCCTACGTCGGTCATGCGCAGCCGAATAATACGAGGAAATGTTAGATGAACCAAGTCAGTGCGGCTTTCGCCATCGAACATGACGAGATCAATACTCAGTTCATAGACCACCTCACTGTGTTCGGTATCATCAGTGGGGAATCGTTGGGAAGCCGACGGGCATTATAGCAACAAGGACGCTGTCACAATGCTTTTAACGTAGTAATCTATATATTATTTGAGGGGCTGTGGAAGTTGGCTGCTACTGTTCTATGTTCTAGACTGATATTTTTTGAGCAATAATCTTATTCATTGCATGTTGGTGTGGTATACCTGAGGAGTTACAGTCGAAAATTACTTCTGAACCTTCTTGAATTAACCAATCATGATAATGCGTAAATAGTTCGCCTGAAATCCATTTACACGAAGTCGGCTCCTTTTCAGGAGCTGGTTGTATAAATGGTTTGTTTACGAAAACATTTAGAACATGAAGCCCATTAGATTTAGTAAACTGTTTATAGTTGCTAAATATTTCTTCTCGTAATTGCGGTTTAATATAATGTAAAACACCACTTGAAAAAAGAATATCAAAGCTAGTATCCAAGCGAAAATCTAAAATATCCGCCTTAAATACTTTGACTTGAACACCGACATTGTCAGCAAGTCGTTTCGTTTTCTCTATACCTGCATCAGAAATATCAAAAGCTGTTACGTCATATCCATTTCTCGCAAAAAAAACAGCGTCTTTACCTTCACCACAACCAATGTCTAACAGTTTTAAATGGGCAGATGGCGGCAATAAGTCAAGTATACGCAAACAGATTTTCGAAGGTACAACACCCCAATAATATTCTGGGGTCTTATATTCTTCCTCATAGATGGTAATTTGTTTGTCGTAAGAAGCGTAACCTAACAACTTATCAATACTTATATCAAATAATTGAGACAACCTTGGTAACATAGTTATATCTGGTAAGGTCTGAGCTGTTTCCCACTTTGAAACAGCTTGAAATGATAGTCCGAGTTTTTTAGCAAGGTCCTCTTGTGTAAACCCTTTTTCTTTACGATATCTGCATATATTTTTAGCCAATTCTTCTTTCATATTTTTCACGCTCCTTTACTGACTTCATCTTACTGTTTTGTAAGGAGTGTTTCAATAACTCGATATTTGATCTTTCTGTAAACTCAACTCACGGTTGAACATCGGCAATTGTATACGAAAACAATTTTGTCCGACACTCATCATTATCCGGTGAAGGAACGCGACAACATTTCGGAGACTCGTCGAAAGAATTAAACGTCGCCTCATTAGACATTCACGCCCGTTTCCTTAAACTCCCATTATTCTAATTACAGTGACACGCTGTAGGATAATGCACAATAAAGAGGGAGAAATTAGACAATATCAGTTATGACTTTAATCGAAAGCACTTCCTAAAACAAAGGGGTTTCACATATGGCTTATTTTTTATCTCCTTTTGTAGTTAGCATAGTCCTAATTATATTAGGTCGGATACTTTGGATTAAGGGTAATCAAAACGAAAGAGTAATTGAAGCAATTGGGAGCTGTATTGTGGATGTTTTTTCAGGAAAGTTTGCTAGTAGTAAGCGAACTTTAGCAATTTTGCTTTACCTGATTGCCCTTTTTGCAATTCTCGTTGGCTTAATAAGGATTGTCAATTCATAGATACTTAAACTATGACGCATAGTAGGATAAATATTGTAAGGAAGTTGAGATAGAAATGCAAGTTCTAACGTTCTTTATAATCTTCGGTGTATCTTATGCGATCTTCGATTGGATAATTAGAAAAACCAATATTCATAACAGGCTATTTGGCAATTCTAGAGTCTATGGATATAAAAGGATTATTTTTATTTTGGTACTTATTCTACTGACGGTTTCAATTGAATATATGAAACAATTGCTCAAAGATGAAATTGATCAACACAACTATATAAGTACAATAATTGGTGGATTTTTAGGTTCTATCTATGTAAATTTTATCCCATTGATGTTTAGACGAAGTAACTCTAAATTTTAGGGCCTGTCGCGAATTCGGGGACGGACACCCACAGGGCGAGCCCCCTGGCATGCCGCGCTTTCCTGTGCGTGCGGCCTGGTCCGTCCAGCGGCGGGCCTGGACCCGTTACCGCACTCTTATTCTTCGTCGGCACGGGTGTTTCCCCCTGAGACAACCGTGCCGATCTTACTCTAGGCGGTCCAAGACATGCATGAAGGGCGGGTCTCCCTTCCCAGTAAAACCTCGTCAACGTTTCAACCACGTCGTAACCCAGGCGGCGGACCGACGAAGGAGGGAACTTCGCCTGATCGGTGCTAACTCTCGACCGCGCATGACTGACGCAGGAAGGAATTCGCGGATCACGGCCCTGGCCGCGTATGACCAGCGTAAGCGGGAATTCGGGGACGGACGGCCAGCAGCCGAGCCCACTGGCAGGCCGCACTTTCCCGTCCGTGCGGCCTGGTCCGTCCAGTGATCCAAAGAAGTGCCAAAAGGCAGTATGAGAGTATAACGATCTGCACTAGGCATAGGGCTCATGAGCGATTATATGTAATATAAATAGATGTTCAGTTCTCACAAAAGGAATAATAAGCTGAAGACTGAGCAGATGAATAACTGTCAACCAAGGCTGCGGCAGAAGGTGAATGCAATCCTGATCGGGACTACCATGTATGCTAAGCGGACGGGAAGGACGCGTCGACAAGAGTATGTAGGGCAAGGAGGTACCCGAGCACGTATAGGACGATGCCTTCGACGCCGAGTACGCACACCAAGCAGTGCGAGAAAGTGCACATGATAAGCAACAAGGTCCGCTCATTGTCAGCCCGAATCTATAACAATGAGCGGCGGGCCAAGACCCAAACTCACGGGCCCGAGTATGAGCTTCGGCATGTAGGCCGCGCCCAGGGCTTCATGCAGCTTCGACCGAGCGGGGCGTGCTCGACGCAGTAAGGAACGGATCCCGACGCAGGAGGGTCAGGGCCTTCTAGGAGAGAACGCATCCGCTGGGAAGCGGGCCAAGACTACAAACCACGCGCCAAGGATGAGAGGCAACCCGAGGCTACGAGGGGTGACTCTTATCCGGAGATAAACCTGGACCAAAGTCGGCGAGCCAAGCTCCGGAGGTATCCCGAGGCTACGAGGGGTGACTACGGAGCGGCAGGGCCAGGACCCAAAACGGCGGGCCCCACTCCCTGATGCGGGATAACCGCGCTCTGAGCTCAGTTAGCTCCCCAAGGTTATGAAGGGAGATCCACTGAGCGGCAGCCCCCGGCCAGGACCCGAAACGCATCCGCGAGAGGACTGTGCTGCCGGCTTATAGTTCAAGCAGGATGACTAGCAGCTCTGTCCCTTTAGATCGCTGTTTTTGTTGCTGCAGTACTACGAGGCTAGGATCGAGCAAGTAAAACAGCGTACCTATAAGCGATGACCACAAATTACCCAGAAGTTACCCCAGCTTGGAGGGGCGCCGAAACAGGCGGCAGTACTTGACGAGCGGCAGCGCATGCCCGAGCGGACCTGGACCTGTGACGCATACCCAAGAGGACTGTGCCGTTGGGCTTGTCCAACTTGCTATAAGGGTTTCTTAAGATTAAATTCATTCACTCTCAAATTAGGCAGGATTTATGAAGAGCTATGTAGAAGGGAAGAAGCTTAGGGAGATAATGGAGGAGTTTACATGGATTACGAATTATATAAAGAATATATAATACAAACTGTATCATATTATCCAAAATACATTCAAGAGAATATTCTTAGAAACTTAAAAGAACAAAAAATAGTCATTGATAATCCAGATTTACCTTCTAATGAAACAATACCGAATGTTTCAGGTTTGACTGATCTGGAGAAAATATGTAAAAGCTTATATGAGAAACAAGAGGCAATCAAGTACATTGAAGAATGGGAGTTTTTCCGTCCATATAAATATGCAATCTTATTTCAGTATGATGGTCTTAAAACGGATGCATTAAAACTTCTATTGGAAAGTGAAGCTGTTATTCCTTTTACAAAGGGTCATGATTCATTTGATTCCTTACAGGAATTACTTATTGATGGCATAACGCCTTCCGTACTTAACAGGCCTACCGTATTAGAAACAGATGCAGTTGTTTACTATAAATTCAATATTAGGTTTAAGGGATTTCTTCCGGGCACTGGTAAACAGACAAAGTTAAAATATCCTATGGTTATACTAGTGTATAAAGATATTCCTGTCGTAGAAATCAGGCTAGATAGAATTAACAGCTACTATAAGGAAAACGAGACTTTTTATAGGGATAAGATACGATTAGTAACATCTTGGCTCCGTGATGTGCTAGGAGTTACTTTAGATAATATAAACTTACAACCTATTATTGATTACATTGAAAAGAACAAAGATGAAGAGGTTGTTGTAAGTGCAAAACGTATGAACCTTAGAACAGGAGGTAAAGCTACCCTCGAGAGTAACGAAGAATTCATCTTGCCTTTACTAGGAGAATTAAAAGAATTTATTAAACTTCATGATGACCAATTTGAGCAGAGTCCAGTTATTAAGCAGTTACTTCAGGATTTTATCGCGGATATAGAAGAAACATCTGATTTTCCTTGGATTTCCTTGCGTTGGAAGCATCTTATTAAAACAAAACAAATAACTGTAAAGTTCCAGCATAATTATTATGATGAAGGCTATACGCTGCTCCAATATATTGGAATTCAAAAGGAATTGGAGAGGATGGATTATGTCACCAGATATCTTATCCGAAGTAAAGAGGATAGTGAACGAGAGTAAAAATTTACCCCAGGAAAAACTTGAAAAACTATTAGGCTTATTAGGGCGGTTCAAACAAAGAGACCTACTTTACCCAGGAGTGATTATTCGTCATTTAAATATTTCTAAAGAACGAACCTATGATATTTTAGATACACTAAAGGATAAAGGTATTTTAAGGATAAACTATGAATTATATTGCCATTCTTGCAATCATTTTGAAGGTGGTATATTTGAAACTTTTGGACAAATTCCAGATGATATTTATTGCGAAGGATGCGGAAACAACCTTGACCCTGTAGATAATTCGATAATTGTCTACAGAATAGTATAGGAGACGGTCCGTGAGTAAAGATGGGGCAATGTCTACTAAGGAGTATTACAAGAGGTTGTTAGATCGTGATGAGGATATATTCCGGGAGATAACTAGATTCTCAGAAAAAGAAGCTGAAGTATTTGATGCTTTATTAAAGCACTTAGAAAAAGTTAATAGTGAACGAGATCAATTTTCAAATGAAGAAAAGGGTAAAGCACTTGAAACTGCGGTTAGCTTTCTTCTAGAAAATATAACTATATTTAAGGTTCGTGAACACCTTTTCACTTCTACGAACGAAATGGATCAGTTAATTACACTGAGCTTTAAAGGTGAAAAGTTTCGTGAACATATTGACATTAGAGGCGAGTTCTTTATATGCGAATGCAAAAATCATGCTGTCAAAATAGGAGTTACATGGGTAGGGAAATTTTATTCTTTATTATCATGTCATTGTAACTTGGGTATTATCTTTTCTTACAACGGTTTGGCTGGAAGCGGTTGGGAAGATGGAGTCGGCCTTACTAAAAAGTTATTTCTTAATAAAGAAGATCACGCAAAGAGATCATACATTTTAGATTTCAATATGAAGGACCTAAAACTAATTAGTAAAGGTCATAGCTTTATAGAGTTGCTTAATGCCAAAATGATAGCATTGAAAACTGACAGTAGTTACGAGGAGCATATAACCCTGCATCCAGCACAAGAATCAGGTTCAAACGATGATGCCAGCTAACGCATAAAGGGTCAGCTGGCATTGTTAACATCAAAACGATAATCAAATCGCCCTCGCCTAATTCAAGGTGGGGGCGATTTGACGCTTATGATATTTCTCCCTCTAAGGTACAGGCGTTGGTGGATAATGTAAATGTCTCTCGTCCATAGATAACTCCTGTACATAAAGATTTGAGGTATGATCACCCGTTGGTCAAACGCACTAAATAAAGGGTTCTTCCCCTTCATTGTCCCTTACCAAGTGTGGGGGTTTATATTAAGCCCCCATTTACGTAGGAATCGTGTAGTGTTGAGTCCGCGAGGAAGAAACCATAACGAGATATGAGTGATATCTAACAGAAGCTAAAAGTTTTTCTAATTGCTTTCTTATCGACAGTAGACAAACGATCAATACGGGGGCCTCTCTGAGCGGTTGACACCTCCTGGAATATTGGATAGAATAGCATCCCGGATTAGCTCCCGCTAGTAAATGTATAGTGGGTGGGAGTTTTGATGACTTAACCGTGGTTGTTGTTTTACGAGCTTAAATGCATCCAAGGGCTTCATATCAAATAGCTCTATCGCTTGTGGAAAGATGGAAGCGCCATGCTGTGTTGCTTCGTTTTGTAATAAAAGTCCTTTTACAGGATTTAGACACTAGCCCCAGCCCCCCTAAAACGAAGATTTTGCTTCGTAATAGAGAATAGGGGGGAATGGATACATGACAGAATTGGAAGACATAATGTTGTGGCAGCGTTTGAAAGAGGACTCGGAAGCTCGAGAAGCTTTCTTGGCCGAACATCAGACGTTTATTCGTCATGTTGCTAGCCAGGCGTGTTTCCATTCTCTGGAATGGGGCAGAGATGACGAATTATCAGAAGCAATGATTGCCTTTAACGAAGCGATAGATTTATTTGTTACGGATAAAGGAGTCCCATTTTTAGCCTTTGCCCGTGTATTAATGAAACGCCGGCTGATCGATTATTATCGCAAGAATCGTTTGAAACATGCTATATCTCTCGACCAAGAAGACATCGGACGAGGAATTGATATATATCTTGGCTTAGATGAGTTTCGAGAACAAGAGCAAGACCGAGAACGGGCTGAAGAAATTCAACAGTTTTCTAGAGCCTTGGCCTCGTTTCAGCTTACCTATCAAAACTTGGTGGAAGTTTCTCCAAAACATCGGGATTCCCGGAAGACACTGCTCCGTGCGGCTCGAGAATTAGCCTTTGACTCTGAGTTGTGGCCCCAAGTTGAACGCAGTGGAAAAGTCCCCATGAAAGCCTTAGCTTTAAAAACTCAGATTCACCCAAAGGTCTTAGTACGGGGACGAAAGTATATCTTAGCGGTTGCCATACTAATGGCGAACCAACATGACTATGTTTATTTACGTGAATATGTGCTTCCGCGGGAAAGGGGGGCGAAAGGATGAGTAGAATAAAAGCGGTTGTGTTGGAAAAGTCAGGATCACGTTACACTGTGCTTGGTCAGGACGGCACCTTTCGCCAAGTTTTTAGACGGCTTAACGCTGAGGTGGGCGAAGAAATTCAAATCCAACCATGGGCTGAGGGTTTTAGAGGGCAACGCATATGGGCTGGGGCAGTGGTAATTATTCTTTTGGTATTAACGACACTCTTAGGTTGGACACTGTATCAACCGCCAACCGCGGTAGCCCTACTTTCGGTCGATATTAATCCTAGTTTACAATTTGAGCTAGATAACCAAGGGCATTTATTGAGATTTCAATCTCAAAATGACAATGCTAAGCGCATGCTAAGACAGATTGACCTTAAGGGGAGACCGATTGAAGATGTCTTAGCTCAAATCGTTACCCAGGCATATGATCAAAAATTCTTTAGCTCTGAGCAACATTGGGTTGTGATTGGATATTCTCCAATGACCAACAAAACCTTAGAGCAAATGCCGAAGGAACTCAATGAAAATCAAATTATCTCCTGGATCACAGATATAGGCAAGAAAAAAGGGTTAACCCCGCAGGTCGCAGTATTCTCCCTGACTTCTCAGGAACGAGAGCTTGCTCAAAAAGGGGATCTAACCTTAGGGGAGTATGCGCTTTGGCAGATAGCAGATAAAGCAGGAGTTGTAGTTCAACCGGAGAAACTAAAAGATACTTCAGAACGGGTCCGGTTACTAGAAAATCCACAGGTTCAAGTTCAGATCAAGGCGGAGAAGAACGTGCGTCAATCCGTTTTACCTCAATCGTAGGGCACTTTGAAGCAAGACTCGGGATCAATTGGTAAATCAGGCGAAAATAGCACGGAAAAACTTCTGCCCGGAGGGAAACTATTCTCTCCGGGCAGAAGTTTCTATATCCTTGGATAAAAAGGCTCGCGTTCTTACATGGCCATACCCGGCTCCATATTTTTCCGTTTATTTAAAGGAATTTGTTAAATAAAATAGAAGTTAATCTAAAATTGTTTTGTTGCCAGCAAAGTTGATGATTATTATTGGGAGATTGAGGGTAGATACCTAATTCAGCCCACATTATAAGACGTCACAGTATGGCCTACCCAAAGATAAATCGATTTTCCTTCAATCCATGAGTGTAATTGTAAATTGAATTATAGAATTCAGGAGGGTTAAATTATGAATTTAGAAACATTGATTGAACAAAATCGGTGTAATTATTACAAGATGCTTATTATCATTGATAATGCTCAGCAGCATGAGAAAATAACACAATCTCTGACATCACAAGGATGGCAGGCCTTTAATGTAACTGATCATACTCTAGAATTAATAGAACGTATCCCTGAAAAAGAACGCAAGTTGCGCATAGGTCGAATCATCAAAGAGTGGGTTAAAGGGTTACCTGATAAGGTTATACTTTATGATACAAGTATTCTCTATTCGCCGGAGCTGGGCAGATTGAATCCGGTAGGAGCTTTTAAATATAAATCTCGTGAAAAAGAGATTATTGTTATTATGAGCGGGCAGGTTTATGGGGAACGTGTTCGTTATTCAGAATATGGCCGTGATGATTATTGCGAGATGGATGTAAGTGAGCTTATCCATACTAGAATAGAAGACGTGACACTGTAAGACACTGATGAAATGAATAAGGAGGAAAACATGGCTAAAATAAGAGGATTATTAAATTTTGACAAAATAAAAGATGTTATCGATATTGATGCGATCGCCGATAAGAAGGCGATGGTGGAAAAATACGTCATATCCAAGGATATGGGGGAATACTTGGTACATCTTCTGGACGATATCAACAGTCCGGCACATAAGGCCGCCCAGATTGTTGGGGGGTATGGTTCAGGTAAATCTCATCTGTTGGCCTTCCTTATATCCATATTAACTGAGCAAAACTTACGTCAATATATCCAGGATAAGCGAGTAAAAGAAAGTGCGCTGCAAATCAAACGGGATTTTGTCATCATTCAGTGGGAATTACAACCGAATGATGTTGATCTGAGTCAATATTTTTATTTCGAAGTAGCTGCTCAACTGGCTGATAAATATGCCATTAACTTCGAGTTCAAGACTGAAGGTGTTGTCGATCATAAGAAAAATATGCTTAATCTACTAGAGGCTATCAAGACTGATAACCCAAGTCGTGGATTAGTTGTGGTGATGGATGAAATATCTGATTTTCTTAAGCAAAAAGACAAAGAGAAGATTACACGTGATATGCAGTTCTTGAGAGTTCTGGGGCAAGTGGCCCAGAGTAGCGACTTCACTTTTATTGGAGCAATGCAGGAACATATTTTTACCAATCCCAGATATGTGGATGAAGCTGAGAGTTTTGGCCGGGTATCCGAGCGATTCCAAGTCATTACTATTAAACGGGAAGATATTAAGCGGGTAATTGCTCGACGTGTGTTAAGTAAAACTGCTGAACAGAGGGTGGAATTAGAGAAACTATTTGACCAATACAAAAAATATTATCCCAATATTCAAGCTAACATGGATGAATACATCGACCTTTTTCCGCTGCATCCTTATGTCATTCAAATCTTTAGCGATCTTCCATACTTTGAAAAACGGGGAGTAATCCAGTTCACTGTTCAAGAAGTGGAAAAAATTCTGGATGAAGACTTCCCTTGTTTGATTACATATGATCGTATATTTGATGAAATTAGCTCAAAGCACACGGTAAAAAATCTTGAAACGGTGTCACCAGTGGTCAATGCAGTGCAAACCCTGGAGAGTAAAATCGACCTACTTGAATCTCGCAATCAGTCAGAGGCTCACCAAATCATAAAAGCGCTGGCGGTCCTTCATCTGTTCGGTAAAACTAATAATAATGGGGCAACCCTAGAAGAACTAGCGAATACTTTACTTATTTTGCCAGGAAATAAAATGATGGCAGCGAGTGACGAAATTGGGTTGGTTCTCACTCGCTTGCGCAAAGTTACAGATGGGCAGTTTATTGCAGTAAGTAAGGACGGGTATTACTATTTGGACCTTTCGATTCAGATTGATTATGACCAAGTGATCGAACGAAGAGCAGATAATTTACCCGATGCAGTTCAAGATGAACGAATGCTGGCTATTCTGAGAGATCAGCTAATGATGGGAACGGAATTGCCCTCTGGAGGTTATTCGGATACTTGTGCTTGGTCGGGACGACGATCATTTCGCAATGGTATATTCATTTATGAGACTGGGAAGGGCGAAGTGGTAGAAATTAGCGAGGATTTCCACTTAGTGTTTGTCTCACCTTTTTGTGTAAAAAACCGATATAAAGCAGCTCAGAATCGAATTATTTGTCGCGGTTCCCTGAATGACGAAGCCCAGTTACTTTTAAAAAAACTTTCGGCAGTGTATCTCCTGATAGCTGAAAAGTACCAGGTAAGTATTATGGAAAAAAGGCTGATTCAGTTACGCAAAGAGTTTATTGCTGCCATGGTAAATTGTTACTTGGAGACAGGAAATATTGAAATTGGAAAAGAGAAGAAATCCATTAAAAGTTTCATCTCCAAAGAGTTCAGAAACTTTGATGAACTCTTTTCGGAATTAAAACCGGCTCTGCTACAACAATATTTTGAAGCAACCTATCCAAAGCATCCACGATTTTCACAAATTATTAGCAGAGATAATATTGAAGGAGAGTTCTCAAGTGCTGTAAAAGACATTATCAATCGTAATGGTGTTCAGTCTCTCTTCGGTGGCAGTAAGGCTATATTGAGTTCCCTAGAATTAGTAGACAATAATGGCCAATTGAATACTGGGCAATCAGAAGCTGTTGTTAGCATTTTACAGGAAGCAAAGAACCAACAAGGTAAAAATGTGGACGTTGACAAAATGATTAGTAGGTTTGCTCAAGCTCCTTATGGCTATCATCCAACCATGACCAGATTTGTTATCCTACTTCTTACCTATAATGGGGAAATTGCCTTGAAAGCTGCAGGAGGAAAAACGATCAGTTCTTCTGAAGTATCAGAGGTTTTTGCCACTGGCCTAGATGCTTTTGTTAATATTAAATACTTTTTCATCGAGAGCGATATTAATCCGCAACCCTTGATTGAACTTTTTACGGCTATTGGTATCGCACCGGCTCAGGCTGTCAAACTTAGAATAAGCAGCAAACGTGGTGAGGCAGTTCAAGATTTCCGTAGCCGATATCTTGAACTTAAGGAACAGTTCGAACAGATTAATCAGAGGTTAATCACTATTTCTTTGCAACACAGGGACATAGTCGATATCAACGGTTTGAAAACCCAACATGAGATATTAAACAAATTCCCCATGGATGATTTCGCAGAGGTAAAGACCCCGGCTGATTTGAAAAAGATTATATACCCCAAAGATCAAATCCAAAGTATCGAACAAGCTAATCAAGTACTGCAACAGCTTGTAACTCTGTATGAGATGTATTCTAATCAAATGAGAACCGAACTTGAGTATGCATTGAAAGTAAAACAAGTGCTCAAGGATAACCCATACGTCTTCCAAGTGGATAACTTGGAAGAGATGCTTAGGGATGCATTGGCAATTTTGGCTGATGTAAATAAATTGCTGGACCCCGGCCAAAGACAACCTTTGCTGGGCAAATTGCAACAAGTTCGTAAGAAATATCAAACTGCCTATTATAAAGAACACGAGCATTGCGTGGGGGCCAAGGTAGATTGGCAAAGATTGCAAGACATAACCAATGCTCCAAAATATAAAAACCTAACGTTTCTCAAAAATGTTAAGGTCTTGGATAAAAGGAACTTCAGTTATGCTGAAAGTGGCTTAGTTAACACCGGTAACTTGCGCTGTGATGAATTCAAGCTGGAGTTGCTAGAAAATGAAGTGTTGTGTCCACGTTGTCATTTTCCGAATAATTATGGAGTGGGTATTGATAAGCGATTAGAGGCTATAGAAGAGATTGTTGAAACTTCTTGGCAAGAATGGGAGAGTACCATCCTCACAGAACTGAATAACTACCGGGATAATATGTCATATCTATTACCTGTGGAGAAGCAAGCGATAAATGATATTCTTAAGAATAGCGCATTGCCTGAGATCGTGTCGCCCACACTCATTAAAGCACTTAATAACCTTTTTGATGAACTAGAAATTATTGAATTTAATCCGGATGAGCTCTTTGCATATCTTTTCAAAGATTCACAGGTGTTGGATTACTATAGACTAGAACGTAAACTTAATGATTACAAGCAGATGCTGGTGGCCGGTAAGGATTTGGAAAAGATCAGAATCAAGCAGGCAGGAAAGGATGGTGAATAGGATTGGAGAAGCAGACGGAACTCGAGTTTGAGAAACAAACTAAAAAGGAAAAAGAAAAGGATGAGTTTGCAGCATCATGTCGTCCGTTGGGAGAACTACTGGACTCGGTGCGGGATATTGAAGGATTTCCCATTGCAAAAGATGAAGAAATATTAGCTCATTCCGACGCACCTTATTACACTGCCTGCCCTAGCCCTTATCTAAATGATTTCATTGCTCGTTATGGTAAGCCTTATGACAAGAAAAAAGATAAATATAAGCGGGCGCCTTTTGTGAGCGATGTGAGTGAAGGTAAGAATGATCTCATTTATAATGCTCATTCGTATCACACTAAGGTACCCCATAAGGCAATAATGCCTTTTATTGAACACTATACCGAACCAGGGGACATCGTTTTTGATGGCTTCTGCGGAACCGGTATGACTGGAGTGGCGAGCCAGATGCTTGGTAGAAAAGCAATTCTTAGCGATCTTTCCCCTGCGGCCACATTTATTGCCTATAACTATAACACGCCGGTAGATGCAGAGGAATTTGAAAAGGAAGCTAGAGAAATTCTGCAAGAGATTGAAGAAGAATGTGGATGGATGTACGAAACCCTGCATACAGATGGAAAAACAAAGGGTAAGATTAACTATACCGTCTGGTCTGATATTTTTATTTGTCCTTACTGCAGTAATGAATATGTTTTTTGGGACGTAGCATCGGACAAGGAAACTGGAAAAGTTAGGGATGAATATTCTTGTCCGCATTGTAACGCTCAACAGACAAAAAGAAAATCTGAAAGAGCTAGAGTGACACTGTTTGATGATGCAATCGGAGAAGAAGTTAACCATGCAAAACAAGTTCCGGTACTAATAAATTATACCATAGGAAAAACGAAATATGAGAAAACACCTGGGCAACCTGATCTTGATATAATCAAAACCATTGAGGAATCAGCAATTCCCTACTGGTTTCCCACAGATAGGATGCCAGAAGGTGATGAGTCACGGAGAAATGACAAAATTGGCATTACCCATGTTCATCATTTTTATACGAAAAAGAATTTATGGGTATTAGCGGCTCTATGGAGTAAAAGTGAAGATGCAAAACGAAAAGCGCAAATTCGTTACACTTATGAACAGGCTATCTGGGGGATGTCTAAACTTGCACGCTATGTACCAACACATTATTCCCAAGTAAATCAGTATTTGAGCGGTACATTATATATTGGTTCTCAAGTTGTTGAAGTTAGTCCCGGCTACATATTAAACAATAAAATTGGAAATCTCAAAAAGGTTTTCGCCAAAATGAATAATAGCTTTGATGCACTTGTTTCGACAAATTCTGCAAGCCAAGTGCAAATACTAAGTAATACAGTGGACTACATTTTTACCGATCCACCTTTTGGTGATAATCTCATGTATTCAGAACTGAACTTCTTGTGGGAAGTATGGCATAGGGTGCGTACGAATAACAAGTCAGAAGCAATCATGAATAATCAACAATCTAAAAGCTTAAACGAATATAAAGAACTTATGACTCTTTGTTTTAAGGAAATGTATCGCATTTTAAAACCTAATCGCTGGATTACTATTGTTTTCCATAATTCCAAGGCTTCTGTATGGAATGCGATTCAGGATGCTATAACTAGGGCGGGTTTTATTATTGCTCAGGTTACAGTTTTAGACAAGAAACAGGGTAGTTTCAAACAGGTGACATCTGCCGGGGCTGTAAAAAATGACCTAGTTATCAACGCTTATAAGCCTAAGAAAGATTTTGAAGAGCAATTCCTACGACTGGCCGGAGAAGGACTAGAGCAGGAATTCGTACAGGAACATCTTGATCACTTACCCGTGGAGATCAACATCGAGCGGACCGAGCAGATGCTTTACTCCAAAATGTTAGCTAATTATATCCAGCGGGGTTATGAGATTGGTATGAATGCACCCCAGTTCTACGCCATGTTGAGGGATCGTTTTAAACTGATTGATGGCTACTGGTTTAATGATGATCAGGTTTTAGACTATGGAGAATGGAAGAAGGCACAAGGCTTAGAAAAAATCCGAGAGATTAAGAACGGACTGCAGGTCTTCTTTGTTTCAGACGAGAAATCACTATTGATTTGGCTGTATCAGTTTTTAGGAACGCCTCAATCATTTGGGGATGTTTTTACCGCTTCTCGTAAGGTAATTACTGATAATGAAGATGAAATACCTGAACTCAGAGAACTCCTAGATCAAAATTTTATAGTGGAGAAGGGAACCTATCGTCGTCCACATACTCCCGCGGAACAGGAGAAGATAGAAGCCCAGAGGGAACGTGATCTACTACGTAGTTTCGATCAAATACTTAATCTAGCCAAAACAAGTAGCAAGAAAATTAAAGGCATACGTAAAGAGGCTGTAATTCTAGGATTTACCCAGGCGTATCAGGAGAAACGTTACCAGGATATTTTGGATGTATCGAAACGGCTTGATCAGAAGCTTATTGAAAATGATTCACAGATCAATGACTTTGTGGAGTTTGCTCGTTTTAAGACCGGAGAGGAACTATAGATGAATATTGGGGAGCATGTTTCTTGTCCTGCAGCGAATAAAAAGGGGATCGGGGTTATTATTGATCGTCAGAATCTGTTTCAGCGAGATTATGTGAAGGTTTTTTTCCCTTTGAGTCGTGAAACCCTTACGATTCTAGAAACAGAGCTGGAATCGACGAAATCTCCTGAAGTTGCGTTCAAGGAACAACAATTCTCCACAACTCAACGGTTCCTATTGCGATTATTTAACCAACAGGTGAAGGCTACTGGTACTGGGGATGGACTACAAGCAGCGGCTAACTTTAAAATTCTCCCTCTGCCACATCAACTCTTAGCGGTGAAATATGTACTTGATCAACCTTCTCCCAGAGTTTTGATTGCTGATGAGGTGGGACTTGGTAAAACCATAGAAGCTGCTTTGGTTTTTGAGGAATTGAAGGCGCGTGGTATCGTAAAAAGAGTACTAATCATTGCACCGTCGGGTCTCTGTTTGCAGTGGCAGGAAGAGCTTCAGCAAAAGTTCAATGAAGATTTTGTAATCTATGACCGGGAAACAGTACAAAACTTGAAACAGCTGTACGGACAGAATACAAATATATGGACCTTAAAAGATAAAATCATTACATCTCTTGATTTCATTAAGCCTAAAAAAATAAATGAGGAGCTAGATGAAGTTTCCCTGAACCGACGGGGTTGGCATAATCAGCATATTACTGAAGCAGCCACTCAGGCCGGTTTTGACCTGGTGATTATTGATGAAGCCCATAAACTAACTAAGGACATGAGCGGAGAGGAAACTGCCCGTTATAAGATAGGGAAGGCTCTAGCCGAGACGGTTCCATGCTTTCTTCTCCTTACTGCCACTCCTCATCAGGGAGATTCTGCGCGATTCCGGCATCTGCTGAGACTGATTGATTCCCATCGATTCTACCGAAGCAGCGATGTAAGCCCTGAAAGTGTGAAGACTATTACGGTACGGAACAACAAGCGTGCAGTCGTGGATTTTCAGGGGCAGCGTCTATTTAAGCAACGACTTACTTCTCTGTGTAGTATTCGACGGGATAAGAAAGAGGATGCGATCGAGAGGAAGCTCTATGAGTCAGTCAGTGAATATGTGTGTGAATTCTATAACCTGGCCCAAAAACAGAATAACCGGACTATGATGTTTCTCCTGCTGCTTTATCAGCGAATGGTCAGTAGCAGCTCTCAGGCGATCTGGAAATCCTTAAGCACCCGCCTCACGATGCTTCGTGAGCTAAGCAAGAGGAACGAAATGGGAAAGCCTGAAACGGACGCGGAAGAGATTGAAATAGATGAAATACAGGATCTTAATGTAGAAGAGCAGATGGGCTATCTAGAACTAACTATGCCCTTGGATTTGTATAAAAATGTGAAGTATCTAGAATCGGAAATTATTATTCTTGAACGGTTAGTGGACCTCGCTCGAGGGTCTAGCCTGGGACGCAATGATGCGAAGCTCCGAACCTTGCTAGAAATCGTCAATGAGTTTAGAATCAGGGAAAATGATCCCGAACTCAAATTTATTGTTTTTACTGAGTTTGTGGAAACTCAATATTACCTAAATAATTGCCTGCAAAGCTTAGGTTATAAGACGGCGATGATCAATGGTCGTATGTCAGCTCAAGAGAAACAGCAGGCCAAAGAGTTCTTCCGCCAAGAAGCATTGTTTTTGATTTCTACCGACGCAGGAGGAGAAGGCATTAATCTTCAGTTTTGCCGAGTGCTCATTAATTACGACTTGCCGTGGAATCCGATGCGTCTGGAACAGCGAATCGGTCGCATTGACCGTATTGGGCAAAAATACGATGTGAAGGTTGTTAATTTTCAATTAACGGACACCGTGGAACAGACGGTGCGTTCTGTTATTGAGGAAAAGCTGGCAATTATTAAACTGGAATTCAATAATGGAGAGGATAAGCTGGCAGATATCCTTAATACCCTTCAAGAGGAGTTTTCGTTCGAACAAATCTATATTGATGCTGTGCAGAAAAGAAAGGAAGATACTGCCCAGTTGGGAAAAGCGTCGGAAGAGATATACCAGCGTGCCGTTGAACTAATTAGTACGGGGGAACTGGCCTTGCCGTTTTCTCGACTTGAAGAGAACTATTCTGTGTCGGCCTGGGAATTGGAGAAAAAAGGGGAGGAGAGCCGGCAACTGCTGGAGGGATACCTGCGCATCTATGGATCTCCTCTGCAAGAATACAGGGGACGACCAGGCGTATTTTATTTTGATGATCCTTCTACACGTAAGCACTGGAAAAATGTTATTTTCCATCAGAGCGATGCCTTAGATAAAGAAGACTGCGATCTGCTTGGGCCGGGACATCCCTATATTATGCCGGTATCCCGGAATATTAGCGAGGAATTATTACTGGATATTAGCGCCCGGATGCAGGTTGAGGAACGCAAATTTGTTGGAGAAAAGGGCATTCTTTTTGTTTATGAGTTGAGGATTACGAACTATATTGATCGGGAAAGGCTGTTTATCATTCCCTGCTTTATTAGCAAGCACGGGAAATATCATTCCCGGATATCTAAATATTTTCAAGATGTTCAGGTTCGGGCACGTGATCTGATCGAAATCGAGCAGCCGCTTGAATGGGATATGATCAGGGAGAACGGTCAGATAAATAGTGAAAGTCTAGCAGAAACGATCTATTTTGAACTGGCATTAGAGTTGGAAGAAAAGATCCGTAAGCAGGAGGAGAGCCGACAGTTGTATTTTAAGGCCCGCGAAAGTGCATTAGCGCGTATTGCAGTGGAAAATATTCGCAATGCCCGCATGGAAGAACTAAATGAGGAAAGAGATATGTTTCTAAAACAGTCCAGGAAGCGAAGGCAGCTCACTCCGTCTTTGAAGTGTGAACAAATTGCTTATGTGGAGTTTATATGATGAAGAAATGGTTCGACATTCTGATTGAAAAAGTCAAACGATCGTATAGCCAGCAGGTGATTGTGAACGACCTGGATCACTTGGGAAACGGTGAGGACTTGCTTAATGCCCTGAACTCTGATTTTGCTATTGTATGTTTTCAAGGGGAATTATCCTTGCGCCAATTTATTCGCCAGCACCAGAGCCAACAAATCCTTATTTTATTGCAACAGGAGGAGCTAGTCCTCCCCTTTGATATTGCACGTGGTTCCGATCTTGTGACGTGGAAGCTGGCGCATGTTATTCCGCGCCTCGACAGTATTGCACTGCGAAGGTTTGAACTTAAAGATTATCAATCCATCTTTGAAGCCTACCAAGAAGTAGCTGAAAAGATGACTTTTCAAGATGAAGAGCAAACGTTATTATTGCTCAGAGAATGGATTAGAGACGGAAAGGTAGTGGCTCAAGAAAAGGGTTATGGTGGGGTAGCACCTTCAACTATGGTCAAAACGCCGATGGCACTTCATGAAACAAAGAATACAGACTTTAGGTATGCCTGGCTTCTCAAAGAAATCAGGCTCTTTCTGGCGCAAGATAATTTAGTTTTGCCCCAAATCGCGCGACTGTGGGGCGAATTGGAAGCACTACATCCGGCTGAGATGTTAGAGTCAGAGAGTTATTATGAACTGGACCGAAAAATAAGCCAGCGCTTGGAGAGCTTTATCACTGAGGAATATGATACGTTATTTTTTGCAAGTTATAATAATGGTCCAGTTACCATCAATCAAACGATGAATTATCTGGGTACGCTGGAGAGCGAAAGAACTGCGCTATTGTGTTTTGATGGTATGGGTTTTCCGGAATGGTTTGGTCTTAAGAAATACTTGCAAGGCAATATGCTATTGAATTTTACGGAACAGGCTACATTTGCTCTCGTCCCTACACTTACATCGTCATCTCGCACAGCTCTTTTTAGTGGGGAGGTAAATCTGGATAAGATGGGTTCAGAAGCAACGGCCTTTGTTAAGGCAGTCGATAAATTTTTTCCAGATGGAACGAAAAAGGCCAAGCGTCTATTTAAGAATACTGATGGAAAAGGAAACCGAGAGTATCTGAATTATGATATGCTAGGTATTGTTTTTGATATTATCGATAATGCAGGGCATAAGAGCATCCTATTTTCGAATAGTAAGAAAAACATGCATCACCAACTCCAGCAGCTCTATGGACAGACAGAGATTGCAGCCATCATTTCGAGCTTGTTAAGAGAAGGATACCGGGTATTCTTAACAGCCGATCATGGATCGATCTGGTGTCATGGCAATGGCGTGAAAGTAGATAAATATCTGGTTGAGGACCGAGCGCTACGGGCTCTTATCTACCCGAATACCAAACTTGCTGAGGAATTCGCGACCAAGAACGATCTAATCCTTTTTCGTAGCCAACGAATTTTGGGGGAAAAGGTTCTGGTCCTACCACGGGGGAGAAAAATGTTTACTACCAAAGATAAGCCAGGTATCACTCATGGCGGTATACATATTGAAGAAGTCGTAATACCATTTGTGGAGGTACTACCATGATAGGATTTGACCGCCCATTAATGCCGCGCTGGATCTATGAAAGTCTATTATTGGCTGAACCTGGGCAAAAGTTGTCCGAGTTAAATCTAGAATTTGAAGGAATTGCTCGGGAGCTCACTGGCAAAGAAGGGAAAAGGAAAGTACGGACTGTATTGTTCCGTTACTTCTTACGTGAACCGGAAAATAAGGCCAGAGCATGCAAGAGTCTATGGCTGAAAGATTTAAGTAAGAAATATGACTTGGCGTTTATGACACCGATATATCTCTTTTACCTTATCTCAAGAACTGAAACCCTGATCAGTATTTCTGAGCATATTTTCAGGTTATACGAATGGGGAAGTGAGATAAACCTTACTTTCCTCCAACGCAAAATGGTCGAGGGTTCCGGAGACCGTGACGTGGTGGTTCGTTCTGCCCGAGCATTCGTAAGAACGCTGACCTTTTTTGACTTAATAACGGAAGTAAATAAGAAATTCATTCTTAAGCATGCTTTGACAATTAATAAAGAGCAGGCGGCTATCATGTTCCAATTATGGGCTAGAGAATTACGACATACTCCACAGATCGACCTTAACCAATTACCACCTGCTATTTTTGGCTGGTTTACTTGGCCTGACTTACGGACCATTGCTCAAAAGTATAATGGAGAATTGTGGGATTACCAACACCGCATGGGTGGAGAATATTTGTCTGTATATCCTGTAAGTAATGGGTGAAATTGAGGATTACTTTTTTTATAGTTATCATTGAGAGTTCGACGTTTGGGTTAGATTCCGTGCAACCTGCGATGTTCGTGGCCTCCTCCCGTTCGCTCGTTGTAGCACCTGCTGTAATCGGCACACCGGATCCGGCCAAGCATGCCCCAGCGTTCCGGAGTAGTGACAGCGCCGCCCACGTTTGTTAGAGGTGAAAGATAAATTGAAATAGTATGGATTTCAATTTAATAACACGTAGTATCTATTGAATGGTGCCGCTACTTGAAAAAAGTAGCGGCATTTTATAATGGAGAAATAGTTATTAGTTCGCCAGAAGACTGGAACAAAAGGGGAGAACTCTTTACCTCAAGCAACTCGTATTGGAATTGTATTTAGCTTTTAAAGCAGGGTGGTAGAAAACTTAATGTGCCAGTCAATGGTCGAATTGGTGTTTGTTTCAAAGACTTGAATTGGATTATATAGGTATTTAGATATAAGGCGTAATAATACAAGATCATGAATTACCTCATCTGCGTTTTGAACACTTTGTTGGCCCTCAATTATGATATAATTGGATAAACTAGTACAATATTCTTAAAAATTCCATAATTGTATCTTACCATTTTGATATAAGAGAGGTGTGCAGTTCATGGGTGATAATAACTTTATTCAAGAAGTACCACCCAATATTCAGAATTTGAAAAGAAAAGCTGATAACAGAACAAGCTGGAGATATCGGTTGGAAAACAAACGTTATAATCAAAAGAAGGCTAACCAGAAAATACGCAAAGATGATTATGAATTTTTCCAACAGGGCCCGATTAGTATTGAACGAATCGGACGTTATGTTCAAATGTCTTCTAATTGGAAACCAGATGACTTTAAAAAGCATATCCAATTTATACAGGAAAAAAGAATTAAAGTTCACGCTGGTATTAACCGCAAAATTAGTGAAATTTTAAATTTGATAGGACAGTATGATCCAATAGAACTATTAACGACAGTTTCAATAAAAAACTGTTTTACAGATCCAGAACAGTATAGTGAATCAACTTACGAAGGAAAAGAAGCGTATATGGAATACGCACAGAGTCTTATAATGGGTAACTATAAGTTGGGGATAGGGAATCATACCAATGAAAAAGTTATCGACAAATTTAATAAATTGATCCAGGATATCTTGAAGGATGTAATGTGGTTTTTTGGAAGCGAAGCAACAAAAAGGAATCGAGATCAACAGGAAGATGAGCTTCGTTTTACGTCAATACTAAGGTATTTATTTGTTCGAGGAGATTCCTGGTTACAGGTCAGAGGTGCCGTACCCGAATATAAGCATTACCCACGACCAAAATGAAAAGTGAGGCCATTGCCTCACTTTTTCTAATTAAATTTTCAAAAATAGCAGGACTCATTAATTTCATGTCGAATAAATAAATCATGAAAACAACAAATAGACCGGAAATAACTGAAGAACTGGTGAAACAAATCTGCAAGAC
>Ga0209587_1000080_pt1 | contig 46205 bp, 45 predicted proteins | sample NGEPerD_2_FD_184512 | JGI IMG/M metagenome (GOLD analysis project Ga0209587, IMG submission 184512) | Arctic peat soil microbial communities from the Barrow Environmental Observatory site, Barrow, Alaska, USA - NGEE PermafrostL1-D... | ecosystem: Environmental > Terrestrial > Soil > Wetlands >...
CAAACTCCTCCACTACATTTTTGCTGTTCTTCGTGACCAAAAACCCTTTGAATTTAGGAAACCTGAAGATCATCAATCTTGGAGAAAAACTAAGCTTCAACGTGCAGTAGCTTAACTTCGATCAATCGGTCGATTTAGTCATTGTTCGGATTTTTCAATGGCTTGGTTTGTTATGACCTTTTTTCTGAAACCAAAATCTAAGAAAGAATCAAACAAACTCTTGACTTTTATTAGCTGGTCTGAAGCTTTAAGCCGGTTTTCTCCTTTTACTGTCTTTCAATAAGCACTAATATTAAAAGACAGTAAAAAATTCGCTATTAATAAACAATTCACCTTCATTCTTGCTCTTTGGTCCGATAAAAAAGATTACGTAAAGCACCAGCATATCAAAACGCTGGTGCTATTGTAAATCCCTGGCATTACGTGGCTTTGCTAATAACCCATTTAATTATAGACTCCCACATCCCCCCACAACCAAACCAGTAGAACTATCAATATAGACCACCATCGTATTACCAAACTTACTTTGAGAGTTTATATAAGTGACTGCCCATACCAAAGTAACGTAGTCCGCTCTCTGTTTGGACCCTTCCAAGTAACTGCTTGGTTGCTCTACCTCTAATTTTGCATCTTTAAAGCTACTAAAGCCTTTAACTTCAGCTTTCATTTTTGCTGTATTTACTGCTTGATCTTGTGTGACCTTTACTTCCAAAGATTTTGCTGGTGTGTTAAACAAATTGTACCCCATTAATTCTCCATTATCAGAAGAGAACATGAGATTAACAGACTCGTATTTTGAAAAAACACCCGGTACAACTTCCTTCTGCCAGGTGGTAGTCCAAAAATCTCCTCCATTGGTCGTTTTCAAACTTGTTAGTTTGTATTCAGGTGGGGCCTGTAGCTTGTAATAAAGCTCCCGTGCAGCTTTCTCTGCTGAGTTCTTATCTTTAATAGTAAATTGTTCTGCAGATACCCTTTTAAGAAAGGGAGATATTGCTAACACAGTTCCACTTACTGAATCGATATTTACCGAAATTCCTTCAAACTGAACATCCCAGTATTCGCTCATATTAAATTCGTTATTAACTAATTCGGCCTTCTTAACGTCACCAATCTTGATACTTAGCAGTGAAAGCAGATTTTGTTGCGCCTTAGCTACGGCTTGTTCTTTGGTTATTTTTATAATTGGAGCCGCCTCTTGCTCTAATTGATTATTTGAAGACCCGACAGTATTTACTTTCTCATCCTGTTGGGTTTTTGGCGTTGCTTGCCCCACATTATTCGCACACCCTGTTACGATAAGTGGGAAAACCATCAAAAGAATAATGGCATGGGCAGACTTTTTCACAAATACACCTCCTGTGAGTTTTGGTGAAAGACCAAATATTTATAATAATATAGACGGAAACAACCGGAAAATCTGACACCATAGTTTTGACCCTTTTTTATGAATATAGAACCATTCTCCAGTCAGTAATAATTTTACTTTATTCAGCCTTGAGTCCTATAACGAATATTACGTACAGTTGCGAAAAGTTCGAATCCTCATATTCAGCCAAATTTGTCCGTGAGCGACGATTTGGCTGTTTTCATTTTCTGATTTTTACCCCCTAAAAGTTGTGTTTAGGCCCGAATGGCTAAAGTCCGTTTTTCTCTCGCTCACGTCAATTTACTAGGATGTTTGTTTCTGGTTTTTCCTATTTAGGTCACGTCTTATCCTGGGGGTGTGGACTGTGCAGCCTGGGTAAAAGCCATTCCAGGTATTCCTTAAAAGAGCTTTCCCCCAGGCTTTGGACAAGTCTAATGGTGGGTCGTTTCTTTTGGAGTAGACTTGACCACACTGACACACAGCTCCGGCGACTGCATTGGGTCGTTTCTTATCCTGCGCGCATCCTATTGTTGCTCATAGATAGAACTTCTCATATTTGTCTGGATCTGTTTTCGGTTGCTTTGCTGTACGAGTAGAATGTGATTTTGTTGAAGGTTTCGGATCTCTTTTGGTTTTTGGTCTGCTGGCAAGTTCTCTGTTGATGACTTCATTCTCCAGGGCTTTTTGCAACCACGCGATTGGGCTTTTTATATCGGGCTCAGAATCCATTTTTTTAAGTGCGACTGCCAGGTCTAATTTGTTGGCCCCCACCTTCAACGCTAGTTCAATATACTTTTTGGGGAACTTTTCAGTTTGCTCTTCTTCTTCTTCTTAAGAAAACTTAAAAGCAGAGGTTCGTACCCCCTGCTTTTAAGCGCCCAGTTATCACTGGGACTTGGCTCACGTAAGACCACGCGAGCAGAAATTTCTTAAGAACATTATATCATATTCGCGGACTAAGTTTCAATTATCTTTGTTTATATAAACATACAAACAAACAAGATAACTTAGTTAAATGATTTTGATATAAAGACTATGAGATTTTCTGAGCCGGTGGCGTACAAGCTGCCGGCTTTTATATTGCTGAAATTTAATTTTAAAAGGGGGTGAAAGAATGAAGGATAACATAGCCTATTGCGAACATTTATTTGATGAGACAACAGACGGATATATCTCGCTTATAGAGATCGGCAGTGAAGCATTAGGCGTTCAAAAGGTTATCAAGGTATATAACACCCAACTGAAGTCTCTTAAAACCATTGTAGAAGAGATTGAAGGAAGAGAAGATACATACATAAGCCCTAACACATATTTCGTTCCAAAACGTTCTGGAAGCAACATAAGGCAGTATAGGAGCCTGTTTATTGACCTGGACGTAGAAAAATACGGAAAGCACAGCAAAGAGGAAACATTGGTCCATATAAAGGGCCTTGTGGGTCAAAATAAGATCCCGGAACCAACCATGATAGCGGACAGCGGAAGAGGCTTCCACCTATACTTCAGAATAAAAAATGCGCCAAAGCAAGCCATCCAGACATTCCAAGAACTTGAAGACTATCTTTACTACCAGCTCAAAGAACTAGGAGCCGATCTGAGCGCAACAGACAGTGCAAGGGTCTTGAGATTGCCAGGGACGATCAATAGCCGGAATAAAGCAACCTGTAAGATTGTCAGTATCAACAGAGACCTTGAGTATTCCATGTATGAACTTAGGGATCAGTATCTTAATTATAAAGAGAACAAGCAAAAGAAAATCATTAAAACACAGGAAGTTAAAATTAAAAAAGAATTCATAGTACGGAATATATACAATTCCTACAGTCTACATATCACCCGGGCCGAGGATATAACGACGTTGTGTAAGTTAAGAGGGTATAACGTAGAAGGGTTTAGGAATTTCATCCTCCATTGTTTCAGCTATTGGACAGGAATTTATGTCAGAGATCAAGACCGACTCCTACAGGAAGTTGCAGCCTTCAATGAAACCTTCAAGAGTTCACTACCTGACAGCGAAGTTAAGGGAGTTTGTAAATCAATCAACAAAGCAATTGAGAAATTCATCGACTATGAACAAGGCATGAGAAGTGGGCTTATCAAAAGGGTTACCAAGGGTATGAGGGACAAGTCCGGCTACTGGTACACGAACAAGACACTGATCCGAAGGCTCCAGATCACAGAGATGGAACAACAGAGCATGAAGACCATCATTGGGACGGCTGAGAAATATCGACGGAAAAACGAAAGACGAACACCACGAAATAATGAAGGGCTAACGGCCAGGGAACAAGCAAAGCAAGATATAATTGAACGACTTGCCAAGTTGAGCAAAGAAAACCCTGAAATGACCCATAAATCTTTAGCGGAAACGTTGGGCGTAACAAGACAATATGTAAGCAAATTATTAAGAGGCAACTGAAATGGTCTTTATACTGTGTGTGGATAACTTTCGGTCCCCGGGGGGAGATATCTCCTAACCCAATTCCAAAGGGATCTACGTGATAACAACGTCTGGCTGAGTAAGCGAAAGCTTACGAAGACAGGACCGGAGGATAGCATTTGGAATTATTTTTTTTATTGGATTAATAGGATGCGCGCTTGAAAGAAACCGACCCGATGCAGTCGTCGGGGTTGTGGTCAGTGTGGTCAAGTCTTACCCTAAAGGAATACCTGAAATTAGACTTGTCCAAAGTTTGGGGAAAAGCTCTTTTAAGATTGGCCCGAAATGGCTTTTCCCCAAAACTGGCACTGTCCACAACCCCAGGATAAGACGTGACCCGAATAGGAAAAACTCGAAATAAACATCCTAGTAAATCGACGTGAGAGCGAGAAAAACGGACTTTGATATTTGGGGTTAAAACACGCCTTAAGTGTCCGAAAATGTAGAAAACTGTAATGCCCCCGCTTGTCAAGACACGATTTTGAAATATTTAAGATAAACTCCTTTCTTCACAATCAGTCTTATTTCTCTTATGGGGAGAGTGTGTTTACCGCCTTTTCTCTGGGATCGACTTGACGTGGGCCCCTACATCGAATGCTGCAATGGGTCGAAGTCTGTGGCTCAAAGGATGTATTCCTCCACTTGAATGTTTGTTATACTACCTGACCATCTTCATCGTCGTGAGCATAATAGATGTTGGCTGGAGTGGCATACTCTAGTGATTGCGTGTGGCCGGTTACATTTCCACAAATACTACATACATAAAGTTCTCTAAGGTTAGTCGTTAATGTTCCCCCTTTCATTTTAGTTTAACCTAGATAATAGTACTCCTTAAAAGACTGAATACAACTGACTCCACCTAACCATATTAGAAGTTCCATTTTGATTTTTTCCTTTTTGCTAAATAGTTTATTCCTGCTCTAATTGTTTCACTTAAAATTTGAACATAATCTATTGCTATTTCAGCTTTTTCTGTCATTTTGCTTGATGAGTGAGCTATATTTTTTTCTATTATTTCAGCAGTAGATGCTATAGTTTGAACTCCTTCTTGTAACTCTCCAGTTATCGCTGAAATGTTAGAGGCTATTCCAGGCAATGAAGAAATAGTATTATCAATGTTATCCTTGTTTTTTCTAAGTGTATTCTTAACCTCTTTTAGTACGCTATTTATATTACCTACTGTAATAACTAAATATACTAATAGAGTAATACCTGCGACTAAAAGTATAAATGTGAAAACATCATTAAGTGATATTGTAATTGCCATATAGTCACCTCTGCCCTTTTAGATCTTCTTTTATATCTCGAAGGTTGTTCTTACCGTCCATAATATCAATTCTAACAGCATCAAGTTTATCTTTGCCTTCTTCGAACTTGTCTTTGCCTTCTTCGAACTTGTCTTTGCCTTCTTCGAACTTGTCTTTGCCTTCCTTGACAAGCTCGTCTACTTTTCCCTTGCCTTTTTCTACAGTCTCCAATGCTTTGTCTTTAAGTTTATTAAGTGACCTATTAATATCATCAGATTTTGGAGCGATTAATAGTGCCGTAACAGCTCCGGCTGCAGCACCTAAGGCAGCAGCTAAAGTTAGACCTTTTACTCTTTCATTTCGTTTTTCTTTGTTTAAAGCTTTAACTACATTTTTAACTAAATGCATATTGTTATCTCCCCTTTTTCTCTTAATTAATATTAATATTAACATATAATTATTACTTTATTATTACTTTATTATGACAAGAGCATGTTATTTGAACAACATGCTCTGCGAGAACTATCAAAACGCCTTAGCTTGTCCATCAATAAAAATTGCCATAGGTCCTGATAAAACAAAATAGAACACCTCATCCATTCAGTCTCTACTTCTGAAACCTGTAAAGCAACAATACGTTCTTTGACTAATTTGTCTAAGGTATTAACAATTAAATCCGAGCGTTCTAAGTCAATCAAGGCATCTAAAATATAACTAGCTACATGCGAGTCAACCATCCCATTAATTGAATAAATGGCGACTCTTTTACCACCGATGGACATCTCCCGAAGGACTATGTCAAAGTTATCAGGAACCCCTAACTCCCGATTAAGATAATCAACATTTTCTTGATAATTCTTACTTACAGGAACATTTTTTTCGCTTGAATTATTATCCATGCCACGCAACTCCCTCATGAAATTATTGGCAAATCCAGTGACCGAGACGAAGGAACTGCTTCACGACAAAGTGGCTCAAACCATCAGTCGGCTACTCAAGGAAGAGGGTTGCCCCAGCCTGGATATTATGTTCTCAATTTTGTAGCAATCTACCCAAGGACCAAAACTATGTAGGCTATAAGGTTTTAAGGTACAAAAATTTTGAGGTTTTTATCAGTTTAGTTCACCTTACATACTAATGCCTAAGTTGTACGTAGTAAGATGGAATCTGCCAAATTAGCAAGGGCCGCCCGATAAGGACTTCTAGGGATTTTATCCAAGCAGTCTTTTGCTTTACAGATACATTCAGTGGCCGTTGTATAGGCTTGATCGAGGCACCCTGAGGATACAAGGGCCTCTTTGATGCTTTGAATGCCTTGACGCGAAACCTTGCGTGTTTTTATGATTTCTTTTAGCCAGTTTCCATAGATGGGGTTATCCATTAGATAAAGGAACGGAAGGGTTATGTTACCATTAATAAGATCAGCACCCACTGGTTTACCAAGAGCGTCAGAATCACCACTGATATCCAAAATGTCATCGGTGATTTGATAGGCGTAGCCAATGTTTAGTCCATATTCTCGCATCAGAGTCAATTCTTCTGAGGAGGCCCCTGCCAGGATAGCCCCTGATTGACAGCAGGCAGCCAATAACTCTCCAGTTTTCTTGGTAATCCGTTGAAAATAATGTTGCAAGCCGAGAGAAATTGAGAATTGTTCATTCGCTTGATTAACTTCGCCCTCACACATGGCTTGAATGGCTTTAACCAGGTAGGCCATACTGGAAAGCAATTGATGTGAAGAAAGAATATTGAAGGCTTCAGCAAAGAGATAATCTCCTGTCAGAATGGCCGCGTGATCGCCATAGAGGGAGTTTACGGTCGACTTTCCACGCCGGGTAGATGATTCATCGATAACATCGTCATGAATAAGGGAAGCCATATGAATCAGTTCGGCCGCAACGGCTGCGTGGATCATCGGTGGATTTAAGGGGGCAAAACACATACCACTATAAAGAGTAAGCAGTGGCCGAATCCGTTTACCACCAGATTGCAACAAAGCAACACAAGTTTTTTGAATAAGTCCATCGGTTTTACTTAGAACGACTTGTAACTTATCCTCAACAAATAGTAGTTCGGAAAATTGAAGTGTTGGGATTAACGTGTCCGTGGTGTTATAAAGTTGTTGTGTACTCATAGCATCAGCCTCTACCCTCTATCAAAATAAAAAAAGCTGTTTATATTATGCTGTAAAGGGGAAAATTGGATACCTAAAGTCTGTTAGACAAACAAATTACAGTCAGTTGGTGGTCGGCTCAAGGCAGGGGGCTTAACATAATGCGCACTTATAGAACCCAAATCAATCTTCCAGCTTTTATTCTACATCTACTCAAGGTATAGGCAAAAGTTGTTTTACTTATACTAACTGGAGTCATTGAGGGGTGAAAGTATTGGATTTAAAAAAGTTAAGGGTACAGAAGAACGTCTCGATATCCAAGAGGCATTCAATATATATAACCTTCTAAGAGAAAGATATCTTAGCACTCAAACCATTCAATTATTTAAGAACTTTGTTCATGACGGGAAATAATCCTAGACGGATTTTTTTTTAAGAAAAACCTATGCGCCTCGGTCCTTTTATTCAGCTCATGACATCCGTAATTTTATACTCATTCCCATGGAGGCCCTTATAATACGCTGGATACATGGTGCCTCCACATTTCTCACAACTAAACTGGGGAGGTACCGTCGGATCCCCGTCATCCATTGCATCCATTGTTCTGACGACGTCTAAAGGTATCTCCTCCTTTTCATGACACTCTAAACATATATAACTGATCACACTCTGATCTTCCTCCATCTTCCTGGAGTTTGAGTTCTGGTCTCTTTTCTTCCTCTTTTTGGGGCTTCGCGACTTTGATACCGGTGAAATTATTAATCATCCTTTCCATGTAGGTTCTTGCTGTCTCGTCACTGGCATATTTGACCTCTAATTGTCCGTCTTTCAGACACACTTCTCCCTTGTATTCATAGTAATTTTCGCAATGTGGGCAAATCATCGGATCTTTACCCGTTTGTTCCTTGATCCGTTGCTGCCAGTTTCTGCGTTTGACGATCTTTTTAATGTTGACGATCCATTTCCTATAAGACGTTAATAGACATTCTGGGTATCACTCAAGAAGAGCAAATACATATGAAAACCATCATTGGGACGGCTGAGAAATATCGCCGAAAGAACGAAAAGAGAGCTCCGAGAAATGAAGTTGGATTAACTAAGCGACAACAGGCAAAGCGGGATAGAGTCAAGGAAATTAAATCACTTTACGCAAAGGGTATGACACAGTTAGAGATTGCTAAGACACTAGGAATAAACCAAGGAACAGTATCCAGACACTTAGTTTGCTAAATATATGCACGAAAAGGTCTTTATATTAGGGGGGCGTAGCCCTACGCCTCTTTTCGGTCCTGGGGGAAGAGCTTTCTTAACCTGATTCTCCTAGATCCCCGTGATAATAAACACTGGCTGAGTTCGCGCAGCGAACGAAGACAGGACCGAAGGATAGCAATTAGGGGTTACAGATCGTTAGGAGTGTCGAATGTCCTTGGGTTATGGACAGACAAAGAAAACTTGAAAATAGACACTATAGTAAATCGGCGTGAGTAAAAGGAAAACGGACTTTGGTCTTTGAAGTAAAAACACACTTTTCGGGAGCAAAAATGAGAAACTAAAAACACCTAAATCGTCGCTCACGAACAAATTTAAACGAATATGAGGAAATAATAAGTTTGCTACTGTACGTAATAGCCGTTATAGGACCCAAAGGAACAAAAGTAGAAATATCCTTAGAAGGTGTTTAGAGGGACACCAGACCTCTTAAAGAAAATCGTATTTTCGGAAGCGAGAGAAACCATCCCTTTGCCACACAAGTCACTTTACAATAAAACCTTTTTCGCCATGTCCATCAACTGCGTGTCCACCATTGTCCCTGTCCCGCGCTGAATCAATGCTAGCGCTTCACCTGGAGCCATCGCTAGACGATAAGGTCGATCCTCCGTTAGCGCCGCAAAGATATCTGCAATCGTCATCAAACGGGACCCCTCATCGATTTCTTTTCCCGCCAAAGCAAAGGGATATCCTTTGCCATCGAGACGCTCATGGTGATGGGCAGCCCATTCCACCATCCGAGTTGGAAAACCGGCCTCCGTCAATAAACGATGCGTATAGTACGTATGCGTGCGTATGATATCAATCTCAGCGGAGTCAAGTGGCCCCGGTTTATCCAGGATCTTCTTTGGTATAGAGAGCTTACCCAAGTCATGAAGTAAACCGGCTACATAGATTTCGTGCAGTCGATCCTCCTCCCAGCCCAGTTCCCTAGCCAAACGTTCCACGGTTTCGGCCACTGACCGTGAGTGGCGTGCAGTAAACTGACTTTTCTGGTCGATCAAATCGGCAAACGTTGCCGCCAAATCGTCTGTAAATCCAGTTTTTAATTCATGCGTCGCCGGAAGTTGCCCCTGTCCGAATAAGAGACCTGTAGAAATCTGGAGCAAATTCACTTGTTCGATATCTAGCCAAAACGCCTCTTTTTGAGCGACCCTCTTAAACGCGGCGGCAACCTCGGGATAAAATAACGTCCCGGTTTGTATCGTGACCCATTCTAGAATCTCGTCTCGCTCCCGGTGGCTAGATAGCCTCCGCTTCAACCGCAGATCAATCTGATCGGCCATGGACAAAATGCGAGCCATTAACGGTACTTCTTCGGAAGAAACACGTAAAACAGCGTGCATTGGATCCGGAGTTTCATGGTGATACTTGATAGCAGAGGCAAGAATAGATCCCGACGGAAAACGTTCGACCATTACTGCTCCCACAAGGCAATGTTGTTCCATGATACGCGGATCCCCATGACACTCTCGGAAGCTACCGAGTGCACCAATGTCATGTAACAGCCCAGCAACCGTAAGCTGAACTAAATCTTTCTTATTAAATTCTAGGGCCCGGCCCAGACGCATGGCGATATAAGCGACGAGTTCTTCGTGCCGTTTCCCCAGTGCGACATGTAAACCATTTTCGATTTCCTCATCCACTAAACCGAGATCAAGTGCCCGAGAAAAGCTCCACATACGGCGCAGGTAGAAGGTATCTTCAAACAATTCGGCTCCTCCAATCAAATTTACTCCTTCACATTTCAAATCCATTATTACTCAATCAGTCCCTTTCTCCTTCTGGCTTTTATCATTTCATCTATCAAATTATATTCTCGTTGGGTCAGACCGAAACCTTTTGCAAATTCCGGGTCTTTAACTTTTTCGGCCTCAATAATTGCATTAATATTGGTGCTCTTGCCATAATCTTTACTATAGGACGCAATGAATCTTATTCAAGTTAACATATGGAGCAGCAGCCCCTCGTCCTTATTGCGGACGAGGGGCTGCTGCTCCATATGTTTCAGAAAAACATAGTCAAAGTGAATTTTTAGCCAAGATATGAATATACTATTAAAAACGTACGCAATGTACATTATGTACTTTTTATAGTATACTTGGAGGTGTAGGAGGAATGTTTATGCAAGCAGTATTGAACGCAACAGAGGTCAGAGCTAACTTTGGAGGGTTTATCGATAACGTAGTCCACCAAAAACCCCAAGCAATTAAAAGAAATCGTGATGTTATTGTGGCTCTTTCGCAGGATCATTTAAAAAGTGCCTTATCTATCTATGAGTTTACAATTGAGTTTGAACAAGATGAAGACGGTCGTTATGCTGGTAGTATTGAACAAATTCCAGATATTGTAGCCGATGGAGAGACTTTAGAAGAGTTACGCATCGAGTTAGCTCATCATCTCGTTGAATATGCAGCAGATTACTATGCCGATTTTAACCGTTATTACAATAGTACCAATCGTCGGTCCCATGCTAACTATATCCTCCGAGTGTTGCTAGAAGACGACGCTGAAATAGTATTAGGTATGTTGCATGCCTAGTTGGAGTGATTTAGAGCACTACCTGAAGAGGCATGAATGGAAGTTAGTTCGGCAAAGCGGCAGAGATAAAATTTTCGAAAAAACCATGCCTGATGGAACAATTCGCAGGACGGCAGTTTCGAAATCGAGTAGTGAAATAGGCAAAGGACTATTTAGTAGAATTCTAAAACAGCAGCTTGGAATTGATAAGGAAGAATTTAATTCATAAAGGAGAAGCGGTAAGCCCTAGAAGGCACTTCTAAGGCTTTTAAAGCTTGTTCGAGATGGGGGAAATACTCACTCTATCAGATTAGTCGATCTACGACCTAAATAATAGGCTTAGAATCTATTTTCATCTTAAACTTTAAGGGCAAACTACTGACCGAAAAGGCGTTGCCAAAACGTCTTTTTTTTCTGCTCTGCCAGGGTGCGTATCTGGGTAAGTATCTCGTGATCCCGACCTTCCATATTCTCAAATTTTCGAGATAGTTCAGCGACTTGCTCCTGGAGCTTTTGATTCTGCTCGATGATCCCCTGTTGGGACTCTAAAAAGGGGTTAAAGACTGACCTGAAAGCGGTTTCAAAGTCTTTGAGGGTGAGCTGCTGCTCTATTTTCACCACAGGGACGATCTCCTGAGCGACAGCATTAAGGGAGTCTTTAGGAATAAACCATTGTTCTCCGTATGGGCTTTTTCGCTTTTCAGCACCAGCATAATGACCCGCTTTACACCTGTTGATTATGGTTTGTTGAGTAACATCAAAAATTTTTGCCATTTCGCGTGCAGTATACTCTTTTTCCTCAGAATTTAACTTAGTACCCAAATTTTAAACACCCCACTTTAAAGACCTTAAAATTGCCTTTAAACACCTAGTAAATTTTTTAAGGTTGGGACAAGTATAGCATTTGTTATAATTTTTTTCTATTTTTTTCTGGGGGGATCGGACACTAGTGTCCGATCCCAGATAAGCCATTCGAGGTGTGATACAAATGTCATGGCCCGGAATGAAGAACCGACGAGGATGGGCAACGCTCCCGATAAGCTCTTTGAGCATATCCAGGAGGGAAGCAAAAGGAACACATTTTACCTTTGGTAAAACGTGTTCCTTTTGTCATTGATTATGCTATAATCAATGCAGTATACGTACTTGCTAGCTAGCTGTTTGTGTACACACTTCGTGTGCACCAAACAGTTCTGGTGAGGGGGTTCCCCCTCAACCCCCGTTGGAACGACGAAAGAAAGGAGCATTTTCAATGCCACGAAAACGGAGCAAGCAGCTCAAGTTCTTCGTCTCCGACAAAGAACTTGAGCGCATCAAAAGCAAGGTTGCCGCGTCCAAGTTGAACCAAAGCGACTTCCTTCGGAAATCCGCTATGGAAAAAGACATCATCGTGATCGACGGGATCAGGGAGTTAGTCTTGGAGGTGAAGCGGATCGGCGTGAACCTCAATCAGCTCACCAAGTTAGCAAACCAACTTATAGTGACTGACTGCAATGAGGAACTCCAAACAATTCACGGGGAGATGAGCAAGGTATGGCAGTCATTAAGGCAACTAATCCGAAAGTCTCAACGCTGAAACAAGGCATTAAATACATAACCAACCCGGAAAAGGCCGAGTTGATCACCGGGAAAGACTGCGCTGCTGAAACTGCTTTGGAGGAAATGCAAGCCACAAAGGAGTTGTACAACAAGACAGACGGAAGGCAATACATGCACTTTGTGCAGAGCTTCAAACCGGATGATCCATTAAACCCTTCCCAAGCTCACCAGATAGGATTAGAGATGGCACAGAAGCATTTTAAAGGCTATGAGGTACTCGTAGCTACCCACACGGATAGAGACCACCTGCACAATCACTTGATCGTTAATAGTGTTAACTTTGAGAACGGCATAAAGATCCCAACTATAGCAATAGCATACTTTCTTCTATATACGGGGCTTCGAGTTTCTGAGTTAGTTGCCTTGAATAGGCAGGATATTGTATTAAATGAAAGAAGCGGAACTGTTGTAGTTAGAAAGGGTAAAGGAGATATTGAACGTAAAGTTCCTTTACCGGTCGAAGCTCGAATACACCTTAAAAATTATCTCGATTCAAGAGAAGATTTTAAAGATGCAGTATTTTTGTCAAACTATCAAAAAAGAATTTCTATACGTTCGGTTCAACGGATTCTCGAAAAGTTTTATGTTCATCCCCATCAATTAAGGCATACTTATTGCCGTGAGCTTGTTTGTGCAGGAATCGATATTTCAACAGTGGCGGACTTGGCCGGGCATGCTGATATAAACGTAACAAGAAGGTACTCAAAGCCCTCAACTATTGAGCTGGAAGATGCAATCGAAAGAGCCTTTTCTTAATCAGCGGGTAAAAAAATAGGACGTTTATTCCGTTTTTTCTCCATTACTACACAACCCTCGAATCTTTATTGTATTAGCCCAACTTCCCGTTAAACATGTCACAAACCCCTGCAGTATCTCACTTCTTCATTTTAATTCTGGCACTACAATCTCTTACCCATTATTGACCGTTTTCTCTTAAGTGGATCTTTGACATTTAATATCCGGTATATCTCCTTATGTTCGGATTCCGGTATCCCCGAGGACCTGATATGGTGTATTTGGTCGTTATCGTCCGTCATGATGACGGTTGACCGCTGGTGAGTCGATAACACATCCTTGATTGTGGACCATCGTCGATGATCTCCACTGTTCCGAAGCTCACGTTCAATAAGGATGAGCAGATGGTAAGCGAGAACGGATATAAATAGATGCGCTTCTGTTCTCCTGGCTATCTGGTGATGAACCGGTCTGAACCCCAAATCTCTTGGGCACCTAGATCCCTGTGACTGGTTTCCATCACATAGCAGCCGGTTAATGTTGCACGTTTCTCCCGACTGGACAACTTATTCCAGGAAATACTAACAACCTTTTTCTGCTCTCCATCAAGTTCAAGCGATATATCGTAATACTGGGACATAGAGGGATAACGTTCTTTGATTCGACCCACTCGTTCGGCTACTTTTGTGGCCAAAAGAATGCATTTTTTACTAAGGAGTCTTCTTTAGAGTCACCCTCTATTTTGTCAAACGTATCCTTAGCAAGGGTAAACTCTTGGACATAATCCTTTTCAGTTGCTCGCCTCTCTACCACAATATAGGGATAATGCTTTGCCTTGAGCAGTTCAAGATTAGTTTTGGTCGCAATTCCTCGGTCCATCACAATCGTGGGAAGTGTCTCCTTAAATTGGCCACCCTCATTTAAACATTATGACGGTCAATTTTCTGGAAATCACTTGATAACCTGCCAATCGTCGGCCTTAGTGGATGCCCCATGGCTTTGCGTCCCTGACTTCGCCAAGTTTGCTGTATATTACATAGGCTACTTTGCAGACCTTCAAAGAATAAGCAATCAGTCAGGCTGTCTTATCAACTTTCAAAAAGTCCATTGCCAGGAAAGTCCCGTTCCTTGACGTAGTAAGATATATTTTATCAGCGAACTTATTAATGATTCCGAAGCCATAACCGCAGGAAATTTTCGTGGAAAAGCCGTTTAAAAAAACCATATTCGGCAGCTTATCCATTTCCATTCCCGGTCCTTCATCCGCTATGGTGACTCGAATGCCATTAGCAATTTTCCGGATCTGCATTACGCCATAGTTTGCATGCTTAATCACATTCGTTGCCGCTTCGGAAATGCAGAGCATTGCGTGATTAATTTTTTCGGGACTGTGCTTTTCTTGGGCAAGCATTTTATTAATTAATACCCTGGCAGTGTTAACATCACTAGGCTGTACAATTTTCACTTCCGTTAGTAAGTTTCCTTCACAGGATATAGGATTAGATTTAGATTCATTAAGTAAGTTAAATTTCCCTTGGGTTACGGAAAAAATAACGTCTCGATACACATTAAAGATCTTGTCTCGTTCCATTTTGCTCTTCTCTAGGTCCTCCTCCAGCATTCTCTTCTCTTGAAATAATAAGTGACTGGCTTGGTTCATGATTTCTCCAAGAACCTCAAATTCATCGCCTGTTTGAATATTTAACTTTTCTTGTAAATCCCCGTTCCCCAATTGCCATCCCCTGATACTGAACACTATTTCGTCTAACGGTTTAGTAGACTTTTTGATCGCCACATAAGTCATATGAATCATTAATTCCAATCCTATTACAAAGAGAAACAATGCCCATAATCCTAGGCCTATTTCCTGTTTGATAATGCTTTCGGCTGTTATATTGGCACAAACGATGCCAACGGTTTGTCCCTTGTTATCTTTAATTGGTGCGAAGCCAGAAAGAAAAGTGCCCCACTGATCTGTCTCAAAGTCATTGTTAGCTACCGGAGCGTTATTTGCATTTTTTATTACTTCCTGGTCGATTACAGCATAATTGTCACCAATGTGGTAATGGTCTTTGGTATTATCTGCACCCACAACATATTCCCACTTAGTTACCCCGTTTAATTTTCGCAGAGTATAAATATGCTTAATATGAGAATTATTGTCTATAAGAACTTGGAGCAACCGTTGGATTTTACGGTATTCTACACTATTCTCATCAGGATGTGTTTGTAATCGGTTATGTTCCTGACCATCGATTAACGACGCTGCAGTCGCAGCTATATTAGTCACTTCAACTTGAAATCTTTCCTTAAATATGTGGTGAAAAATATAATAATACGAACTCAATATGGAGAGAAGAATTAAACTCACGTAAATAGTTACTTTGAAAGTCATTTTCCGTTTAATACTGCCCTTATACCACATTCTTAATTTTCTTACTTTGCCCATTTTACCCTCCTTACCCTCCTTACAGCAAAATGGAAAAATCTCAATTTAATAATTCTTCATCTGAAAGACTTCCTCACCAAATATTTCCGGCAAACCAAGGATTTCAAAAACCTCAAACACACCCGCCGGGATATTCCTGATTTTAGCAGTAACTCCTTCAGAATTCAGTTTTCTCAGGATTTTACTGATTGTGCCTATACCCGTAGAATCGACAAACGTAATCTTGTCAAAATCCAAGTTAACCTCATGAATATCTATAAGTTTACTCACAGATATCTCGATCGAATCAACGGTAGAAATATCTAGAAACCCGTCGAAATGGAGCGTAGCAACTTCATTTACAATTTCCGTTTTAATTTCAAGCATCATTAACTTGCAACCTCCTTCTTATTGCTGTGCAACTCCTTCAAACTTCAGGAGACCACCCTCATTCACCCACGCTCGTAGGTCACGGTAATGCTCTTGAATGAGGAGACGTTCGGTACCGTGTTCTAATTTTACTCCCGGATGAACAAATTTAGCTTCCAAGCAGCAATTGTCCAGTAACTGAATGTTAACCCCCGAATCACCCGTTGGTGAACCAAGTTCCCCTATTTTTATTTTTTCTCGAGCGATAAGCTGACCACCTCGGACTTTGCCGGAGGAAATTGAAATACTGCCTCCGGCCTCCAGTTCCGAAGCAATACTGCCCGCTCCCGTAACGATGATGTCTCCAGTGGTCCTTATGACACTGTTTTGCACATAATTTACGGTAATATTAACTTTAGTAGAAATTAGCGACTCTACAGTGGCAACTGTCTTCTGTACATTGGCAATGAGCAGCTCAATTTCTGCTTGTTCTTTTATACGCAAAGGTCCTAATTTGCAAAGTTTATCCTTCAGCGCGGTGGCAACTTCCGAAAGCAACGGGTCCAACACCGTGTTTGACTCAGATAAGGTCTGGACGAAAGCAGTGATTATCTTGGGTATATCTCTGTACTTGAAGTCAATCAACAGTTGAACAAGTTGCCCTTCCCCTTTGGCCTTTAGATCAGCAGTGGAAAAAGCCGGCTGACTCTTAAGAAGCTTCGCGGCATTGAACATACTATCAAGACGGTTTTGCAATACGCGGAGCATCTGTAAGATCTGCATATAATTGACAGATAGACCACCCGCTTGAATCCTAGTAGAAATAGCCTTTTTATGAATCGTTACTTCCCGGTTGGCATACAGGGCAGCATGCAGGGCATCTCCCCAGACTTCAATGCTTCCCCCGGCATCAACGCTAAAACCGTCTAACACACTTCCGGTGATAAGAATATTCCCGATAAATCTTATATTGCCAGTATTCATCCCCACATCATCGTTAACAACATAAACGGGATCAACCGATAGATACTTGTGAAAAGAGCCTTCCAAGACCGGTTTACCTGAGATAGTAGCCACAGCAACTGTCCCATCGTTAATTAAACGTACTCCACCTTTAATAAGAATGGGTTCGTCTTTTGGTTCACGTGGAGGTACAGTCTCTCCGGTAACATCCATCCCTGGATATCCAGCTACTGGGAGTTGTTTTACAGCCAAGACCTCGTCGATTGTAACTGATAACAAGAACACCTTTCCGCTTTGAAGATGACTGTCTTGGTTAGAAACTTGTTCTTGGTAAATATAAACAATTTTGGAATCCTGTCCTGAGGTTGGTTCCTGACCCACCGCAGCCACTATGGAGATTTTTTTTCCTTGAAAAGCAACTGCTTCTTGAATAGCATCTTCATTAATGCCAAAAATGATCTTGTTCTCGTGTAGTAAATCTAGCACTTGCTGGAGCTCAACCTCCGGCCATATTTCCTGTTCGCATTTCGCCGCTATGCATACCTTCAACGCTGAGGGAATATCCTCAATGTCATACCGTTTGCCCGGTTTCTTGCGCACAGTTAATGATGCTTTCATCTTATTTTTTGATATATTAAGATCGAGCGAAAAAGATGGATCCGTATTAACAACCTGTACCTCGATATGCATATCTTCATTGACAACAGCAGGGCCGGTAATTTTTTCACCGTTTTTCAGAATTTCTACATTCGTTCCTTGGCTTATTGTAGGTAATTTACCTAATCCTTGGGGATTACGTACTATGACCTGGCCGTTACTAAGCAGAACAGAACCGTTCTGGTCCTCATCATCAGTTTCTTGATCTGCCGACCTGCCGACCTGCTTTTTTGAATTTGCTTTATCTTCGACTTTCAAGTTTTTTAGAAAACTCCCCCTGCGGGTTTGCCCTTCTACAGTTAAGTCTTTCTCTAAAGCCATGCTTTCACCCCCCAAGGACTTATCCCACTTTTAAACACGCGAAGGTAATGTCATCCGCCTGCTGACGATTACCAATATACTGGCTAACATGAATTGTTAAACTGTCAACGATTTGCTGTGCTCCAAAAAGAGAATTCTTGCTTACGACGTCAACAATATTGTTTAACTCGAATTGTTCACCGCTAGAGTTAGTCGCTTCTGTTACGCCGTCGCTATAAAAGAGTACAACATCACCGGCCATCAACTGCACCCCTATTAATTTGTATTTTCTATTTTTAATGCCCCCAATGTAGGTACCTTTAACTTTCAATAACTCATATTGACCGGTTGTGCCATGAAACACAAGCGGTGGAAGATGTCCGGCATTTGCTAAAAGAAGAACCTTTTTTACAGGCTCATAAAGAGCATAAAGCAATGTTACAAAAGTGTCTCGCTCAACCAGGTCCTGATAAAGCGCTTTATTGACTTCTTCAAGCACCACATGGGGTTGGACACCGCTCTTAGCTATGGTACTTAAAGTTACCTTTGTCATAGCCATCCATAAAGCCGCCGGGATTCCTTTTCCCATGACATCCCCTAAGGCAATTCCTACCAACTTGTTTTGAGTTTGAAATATATCAAGATAATCGCCACCCATTTCGTGAGCAGTCATAGATTGAAAGGCAATAGAGATACCCGCAAGTTGGGGTGTTTTCTTGGGCAAGAATGAGGCTTGGATTTGCTTAGCGATCGCCAACTCTTTGTTGAGACGCCTGTGGCTAGAATCGGAGAAATTCCGGTAATTATCTAATCCTTGAGCCAAGTCGGCGGCGAGAGAAGTAATTAAAGAAACAATGTGTTGACGAATAGCCCCATCAACAAACCAGAAACAAATAGCCCCATCCAGATGACCATGGCTAGAGAGTGGCTTAGTGAGAGATAGTAATCTTTGTTTTTCCACTTTTACCTGTGATTCCTGCCAGTTCAAAGCTCCTTCTCTTCCCATAGCCTGGAAGGCTTCCTTAAAATCCAGAGTTGGAAGATCAGCTGGCAGGTTATCCTCAACTATCGAAAAAGCTAGTCGTTGCTGTCCGACTCCGCCGTTAGGACTTGCCAACCAAATGCTGCAGCAAGATACCTGTAGATTTCTGCGCAGTTGCTCGGCAATCTGTTCAAATACTTCAGGTTCTTCATGAGCCTTAAGCAACAAAGAACAAACTTGGTGAAGGAGTTTTCCCTCCTTCACTTCCGACATCACAATTCACCTTCTTCAATTATTCGGACTATGTAGAAGTTCAGATTTGAAGCCAACTCCATCTCATAAGGAGGATTAATTCTATTTCCCTGCGAGTTCACCAGCAGTCTCACTCTAGGCCTTGTTGGGTATTCTCTGAAAGTTTCCACAACCACAGCTTTCTCCTGTGTATTTAACATGACCAGTGTCCCGACCGGAAAAAGGGCAATGGTATGTATAAAATGCTTTACGACTTCAGGGGCAAAGAATTTCCCACTGTTGGCAATGATTAATTCCACCGCTTGCAACGACGTAAGGCGTGAGCGACCGGCCCTACCGCTGGTTAATATGTCATATATATCTGCAACTGTGACAATTCGGGCAAATTCATTAATTTCATCCCCGCTTATCTTTCGGGGATATCCTGTGCCATCGTAGTGCTCGTGGTGTTGTAGAGCAACATGGGCAACCTGCAAACTAAGACTTTCTATTTTACGCAGGATATGGAACCCGATAGTCGTATGTTCCTCTAATAACTCTTCTTTATCATCATCAGTTAACGGTGTAGCCATCATAAGAATATTTTCTGGGACAGCAGTTTTTCCCACATCATGAAATAGTGCTCCAGCTCCCAGAATTTTTAATTTATCCTTGTTAAAGCCCATCGTTATGGCGGTAATAAGTGAGAGAACTGCAACATTTACGCTATGCCCAAAAGTGTAGTCATTCACCGCACGTATATCAACCAAGTTCACCATCGTGTCACAGTTGTTCAGCAACTCATTTATGATATCATTAACAGCCTCATTAATACGGGCAAGATTAAGAGCTGGATTCAGCTTAATGTTTTCCATAGCTTCTTTAGTAACTTTAATTGCTTCGAACCTGGTCTTTTCGGAAATCACGTCATCGACTTGTATCTCGCCCACGGACTCGTCATATATATACACAACAGCTATGCCTAACTCTTTAATCCTCTCAATATATCTGGAAGTTAATTTAACTCCGTTGGCCAACAACGTTTTCCCATTCGCCCCGTAGATGGGTCTGCCCACTTTCATTCCGGGTTCAACCTTTTCAATCGACATAATCCGCATACCATCACCCTCAGTCGAATTTATTTCAATCAGGCAACCACGCGAACGCGTCTTTGCCACAAACGTCTTGTACGCCTAAAATCGTAAAAAGCTCAAAGATATTTTTGGGTATATTCTTATAGCGGACATAAATATTTCGTTCCCTAGATTTCTTAACTACTTCAATAATCCCACCAATCCCAGTTGAATCAATACAAGTAATCCCGCTACAATTTATTTCAAGGCACTCTATTCCCTGAAAACAATTCACACTGGACTTGAAAGCCTCAACTGTGGAAATGTCCAAGACCCCAGATAAGTTTAAGCTTCCTTTATCATCGGCAATACCGGCTTCAATCGTTAAGAGTCCTCCCGTAACCATTGTGCTGAGTCTTTGACTTGCCATACTCTTAGACCTGTGAGAACCATTAAAATCAAGCGCATTAATCGATAGGGCAAGATCTTCCTTCAAATTTACTATTTTTTCTTTTTTGAACGGGTTACCTCGCTGATTATAAATAAGTCTTACAGTTGGACGTGTGGGTAGTTCAGGTGAAACTGCGATCACGATTCCTATTTCGCCTGTGTTTAAAGTTACAGTGGAATTTTCCGGATAGATGTTTAAACAAGTCCTGAAGGCAGACACAACGTCCGGGGAAAAGTTCTGATTAATGCCTGTAAAAATTATTTCTAGGGCCTGATAGGGGGGTAAAGCCCGCCTGTAAGGACGGTCTTCCGTCAGAGCGTCAAAAACATCCGCCAGTGCTACAATCTGGGCGTTTTGGTGAATCTCCTCTCCGTTTAACCCATCCGGGTATCCTTGTCCATCCCAACGTTCGTGGTGTTGACGAACCACTTTGATGACTTCCACTGGTAATTTACTCCAGCGTAACATTCGTTCACCACAAATAGGATGTTGTTTAATTAGCTCAAATTCAATTAATGTTAAACCTGATGGTTTATTAAGTATTTTAGTTGGAACACTTAGCTTGCCCCAATCGTGAAGAAGAGCTCCCAGAGCCAAATTGTGAAGCGCTTCTCGGGTATAATCCATCTGCAGCCCAATCACTATCGCCAGTAACGCCACGTTGATGGAATGTATATAAGTAAGATTATCGTAGGTCTGAAGTGCGCTCAAGTTAATAAAAGGGAATGATTTTTTTTCCATCTCTAGAAGAATCTGGTTTAAAACAACTTTCGTTTCAGATAGAGAGACCGCACGAACTAAATTAATTTCATAATAGAGGCGTTTTATTAAATTCAATGATTTATGATGATCCTTTGACAGAGATATACGAAGCATGTTTGTCGTCCAATTGTAATTAACACTATAGACTTCTTGTTTATGGATTGTCTCCAGAATTTCCTGCGGAATAAGTTTGCCCTTCTTTAATAGCAATCTACCATTAACATCAAATAAATCTTGTTCTGAAGCTTGTCCTGCCGAGGCAGAACTCATTCGTAAAGGTGTAATTTGGAAGTTCAAGATAATCCACCCCCCTTATGAAAATAAAATCGTCACACCTAACAGGCATGACGACATTTGCAAAAGCCTATGTTCGGTAGTCCGGCGATCATCACCCTAAAATGGAAGACCCGTAACTTTGCGTCCCTAACTTTCGTTAGGTTTGCCTTTATCGCAACCCGGCAGGGTTGGAATTTATATAATTTAATTACATTATATTTTAGCATACAATATTTACATTCTCAACATGATTTGACAGTTTCTACTGAATTTACAAAATAGATTCATCATTTTTATGTTGATTTAGAGTTAAACCCTGAAACCCTTGGTACAGGCGGGACGACTTTCCGAAATGCCAATGTAGTGCCGTAACAAAATCGACCCTATATATTTTTCTCCTTCGCCCAGATATACTGAAGAGAAAACGGTAACTGATGGATAAAAGAAGATTGTAGTGCCAGAATTAAAGTTAAGAAGTGAGATACTGCAGGGGTTTGTGACATGTTTAATGGGAAGTTGGGCTGGATTGCCGAATTATAATTTAGGAGTAGATAATGCCAGTTGAATTTTTAACGCAAGAACAAAAAAATAGATACGGTAAATTTCTTAATGAGCCTACAAATGAGCAATTAGCAGTATATTTTTTACTTGACGATAACGACAAAAAAGCCGCATATAGTCATAGAGGCGTTTATAATAGAATTGGCTTTGCTATACAACTTGGAACAGTGAGGTTCCTTGGTACTTTTTTGTCAGACCCAATAAAAGTACCTTCTAATGTTATTCACTATATCTCTCAACAGCTAGGATTAGGTGAGAATACCTTGGAAAAATATAGCTATAGTGAAAGCAGGTGGGATCATACACGAGAGATCCGTCAAACATATGGTTATCACGATTTTATGAAACAGCCTTACCACTTCATGTTAGTTCGTTGGCTATATAATCATTTCTGGCTAGCCTCCGAACGTCCCGTTGTTCTTTTTGACCTTACTGTGATCAGGCTCATAGAACAAAAAATATTATTACCTGGTGCTACAGTTTTAGAAAGACTCATATCGCAGATTCGAGAGCGTACAACCTCAAGGTTATGGTATAAACTTGCTTCTCTTCCGGATGCTAAACAGCGTGAAAATCTTGAAAAACTACTTATGGTAGATGATAAAAATAAAACCGGTTTAGAAAGCCTTCGCCAACCTGTAACACATGAGTCTCCTATAGGATTTTTGAAAGCAATTGAACGATTCAAAACGATTTATTCAATAGGAGCCTATCAATGGAACATATCCAGGATACCTATCGGAAAGATAGGCGTTTTATCCCGTTATGCTTCAATGGCTAGAGCACAAATCATTGAAAGGATGCCATATGAACGGCGTATGGCAACATTAGTTGCGTTCGCTATAGTCTATACTACCAGTGCCCAAGATGATGTCATCGACTATATGGAACGATATTTTTCAACACTATTCAATCGTGCTAACAGAAAAGGGCAAAAAGAAAGACTGCGCTCTTTGAAAGACCTGGATGGTTCAGCACGGGAACTCAGCAGAGTTTGCATGTTGTTGCTGGATGAAGAAGTACCTGATGAAACAATACGGGAAACCATATTTTCAAGCATACCTAAAGAACGGTTAAAATTAGCCATTAAAATGATAGATACTTTGACAAGACCAGTCGATCAGACCGTTGAGTACAAAGAACTCTTCAGGTGTTACACTTCCGTTCGCAGATTTCTTCCAAAACTTTTGACAACCCTCAACTTCCATGCATCAGCAGCGGGACAACCTACTCTTGCTGCATGGAAGTTTCTTTCTGATGTCGAATCAAAGACCGGAAAAAATAAATTTGCTGGTGCGCCTACGGATGGAATTTCAGCAAGCTGGAAAAGAGTTATTTTTAAAGGGGATAGGATCAGTTCCTGTCCTTATACTTTCTGGGTAGCAGAAAAGATGCTTGAAGGTATTAAAAATCACGATATTTATTTGGAAAACAGTGACCGCTACAATGATCCGAGAAGTAAACTTCTACAGGGCGCAGCTTGGGAAAGCATGAAAACCAAAGTATTAAGCACATTAGGTTGGTCGGCAAATGTGGAAGAATCATTGAATCTATTGAAGAGAAATCTGGATGCTGCCTTCAAGAATACAAGCAAAAATTGGAACAATAACCCGGCAGTTCGAGTTGAGGTGGTTAAGGGTAAGGAAAAGATTGTTGTTTCGCCCCTTGACCGGCTTGAAGAACCGGATTCTTTAGTATTATTGAGGAAGCAGGTTGCCTCTCTTATTCCCAATACCGATTTACCAGGACTATTACTGGAGATAACGGCGTTGACCAGATTTACAGACCAGTTTACCCATATAAGCCAAGGTAGTTCTAGAATCAAAGATTTGTCTGTTAGCTTATGTGCTGTTCTTATAGGCAAAGCATGTAATATTGGACTTGGTCCCGTAGTGCAACCAGGCATATCTGCACTGGAGTATGACCGATTAACATGGATCGAACAAAACTACTTTCGTGCTGAGACCCTTGCCCAGGCAAATGCCGTTCTTGTAGAATATATCTCCAAGCTCACTTTAGCTAAAGCATGGGGAGGCAGTGATGTTGCTTCTGCAGATGGAATTAGATTTGTTGTGCCTCCAAAGACCATTTATGCCGGGGCCAATCCTCGATATTTTGGTATTGGACGCGGCATAACAAGTTATGATCTTATCAGTGATCAATTTGCTGGGCTGAATAGGCTTGTCATCACAGGAACTATTCGAGACTCCTTATATTTGCTTGAACTGATTTTAGGTCAAGAGACAACGATTAAACCTCGTGAAATAATGACAGATACCGCCGGATACAGCGATATTATATTTGGTCTATTTGCATTATTGGGTTATCGCTTTAGTCCACGCCTTGCTGATATAGGAGGATCAAGACTTTGGAGATTTAACTCCAATGCAGACTATGGTGTTTTGAATAGTCTATCTAAAAATAGATTACGTGAAGGCCTTATCATTAAATACTGGGATGATATGATTCGCATGGCAGGTTCACTTAAACTTGGCACTATAAATCCCACAAATCTCATAAAAATGTTACAAAGAGGTGGCAATCCAACTATGCTTGGTCGTGCAACTGGAGAGTTCGGGCGAATTTTCAAGACCATGTACCAATTATCGTTTTTGGATGATAAAGATTATCGCAGGCGTATTTTGACTCAGCTAAATCGCGGTGAATCGGAAAATGGACTTAAAAGGACCGTTTTATATGGCAAAAAAGGTGAGATTCATCAACCGCACCGTGAAGGACAAGAAGATCAATTGAATGCATTAGGGTTAGTTACAAACTCTATTATTCTCTGGAATACAGTCTATATGGAAATAGCATTGGATGCTATTCGAAATGGAGGTTACACCGTCAATCATGATGACGTTAAACGACTTTCTCCTCTTGGTTATGATCATATAAATATTGTAGGGCATTATTCATTTGATTTACCCGAAGAAATATTGGACGGTAAGTTGAGGCCGTTACAGCCAATGGATAGAAATTTATTTGGTAAATAAAGGATTGCTTGTTCCGGTTTTCTGTTCCGTTACTACACAACCCCCAACTATGTGTTGTTCGGATAAATAATGCATGATTTCGCGGAAAATAAAGATTGGTTTACTACAAATCGCTGCTGCCTTACGTGCTTTTACCTCTAATTGCTGCCGTATTTCGGTATCACAACTGCGATAGTTTGTCAGTTCAAGGATCAGGCGCTGCAGTTTTAGCCGAGTTAGCTTTGTAACCGGACTTAAGTCAGTAATGGTGATATTATCGAAATGTTGTTTTAGCACGTACTGAAGATCTTCCGCAACCTCTTGGAAGTCAAACGTAAAATATCGGTGTTTGGCTTTGAAATAGCCTAGTTGTAGAACAAAATAAACTCGGGAGCTGACGGAGCGTAATAACGGCAACAACTCTTTCTCCGGTTGAAAAAGAGAAAAATAAGTACAACGTTCTTCAGGTGAAAAACACGGTCTTCCGTAAATGGCTTCTAATTCATCATCACCGAGAATTCCCAAGCGTTTTTGTTCAGCGTCGATCTGCCGAACTGTCATGGTTTCCTCCTTCTTGCGATAGAAGTGGTCAGCTACCCAACACAAAATGAAGCCTCCCCGTAGTAGAGACTGCGGGGAATTAGACCCTAAAAGATTAAATTTTCAAGTATTTATATACGGTTTCACGGCTAATCCCAAAATCACGAGCGATCTGAGACTTTTTTTCACCGGAAGCAGCCCTTTGCTTAAGGTTAAAAATCTGATCATCCGTTAACCCTTTTTTCCTGCCAGTATAGGCACCTCTCTGTTTGGCTAGAGCGATACCTTCCAATTGTCGTTCGCGGATCAAGGAGCGTTCAAATTCGGCAAAAGCTCCCATAACCGATAACAGCAAGTTAGCCAACGGCGAGTCATCGCCGGAAAAAGTAAGATTTTCCTTCATAAACTGAATTTTTACGCCTTTTTTTGTAAGGCTACGAACCATTTGACGTAAGTCATCCAAATTACGAGCAAGCCTATCCATACTATGAACAATGACAGTATCACCATCACGAACAAATTGCTTTAAGTTTTCTAGTTCAGGGCGGCGGGTATCTTTACCAGACGCTTTATCAATGAACACTCGATCCATGGTTAACCCATCTAATTGACGGCTAGTGTTTTGATCGAAGGTACTCACGCGGATATAACCAAATGTGTGACTGTTCATTTGATTCCCTTCTTCGCATAAAAGTGTCAAGATAAAGTCTATAATATGGTTAATAAGATGTCAATAAATAATAAAAACAACCCTATTCTGACATAATATCAAGGGCAACTTGACGTCAAGTTAGGGTATACTTCAATTTGACAAAAAGAACCTGTTATAAAAAACACTCAACATTTCCGATTTATCTTAATTTAGGGTATTTCGTCAGAGCTAACCCTGGATGCCTAACACGCTAATATACCTTTTCTGCGGGTTGTGCAAAAATACCCATATAAGCCGTTTAAATTTATGCTTGCTTACAGAAATAAAGGATCAACCATTTTAACTCAACACAGGACAATCCTGACACCTCTCCTGTTATTACTCCTACAAAGAGGATAACAAGGCTAGGGTTAAAATTAAGCACCTAAAGGGGTCCCGCCAACCAAATGACGTAAAACCCACGCTAAGACAATATATGGAAACAATAAGCCGGTTTTTCCTACTCTGTAAGTAAAAGTCGGCTTATTATCAATAACGGTCGTTTTAGATACTATGGGACAAAAAAGTAACCTCCCATTTGATATAGATGGGAGGTTGTGACCAAGTCACAAATTATCATCGTGTGAAACTAAAATCGGCCCAACCTCAATACAAAAGGTAAGCGTTGTGATATTGCCATTGCCAAAAATCAAATTGTGAATTAAACTCCTCCTATCAAAGTTGCTACTATCATATAAAGAGTTGGAAAAAGAAATAAAATAATATTTGTAATCACGCCCCACTTTGCAAAATTATCTCTGCTCTTCTTCAAGGGAATTAAACCCAGGATTAAACCGACAGGGGCTACCAATAATGGTGATAAGATTAAGGCTCCCTCCAGCTTAGTTTTATGTGTTGGCACAATCTGTACAAATTCATTAATAATAATCAATACAAGGATAAATGCAATTCCAATTGACACCTTCCCAAGCAATGAGTTTACGAACGCCTTTTTTTAAGGATTCCTCAATTGCCTCAATGGCTTGCTGGGTTGGTTTCCTTATTTTTAAGATAGTTACGTCCACCCATGGGTCCTCCCAAATAAATGATATTTGCTTGCCTAAAACTTCAATTACTTGATGCATAAATTAATCTCATCTCTTTCTTCAAAGGTAATTTCTAACTACTACATCCTCTCGGGGGTACCCCAGTGCGTGGGACACGATCATTAACGCTACGTGGTTAGGGTGGACCTGCCCTGCAATCACCGGAGCTTCACGTTCCCTTCCACCTTTACCGTGAATGCCTAGAATGGTCACCGTGCCATCTGGATTCTCCTGTATCTGATCGACTCGTACTGCCGTAAGTTCCATGCGCCTTAGTCCGGTTGCTTTAGAGAAGTCCATTAGGCCCTGATTCTTTGTTACAGAAAAATTCACGTCAGAAGATTTAGGACCGCGGGATCTCGTGATATCCATTTTCTTACGTTCCGGCAACTGAACGTCTTTTGCTAAATCCTGGTTCTGATATATTTTTCTCAATGCCGATCGTACCAGATGTATGGTCCAAGCGCTGTGATTTTTGTCCACAAGTAATTGAAGGTACTCTGGAGCGTATTGCTCAGCACCAGCGAGGTTTTTCTCCACGTGAACGGATCTCGCCCATATGAGGAAGGTTTCTCTTTGATCAACGTAAGTGTCATGGGTTCTGAAAGAGAAAACCCCCTGTGGTGCTCGCTCGTCTGGAGCACGATCAAGTTTAGTCTGGCGTTTAGATTCACCGAAACGAATTTGACCTTTTAGGGCTGTCTGGACTTGACGTTTTGGGCTTGGTACTTTCTTTCTGCTCATCGTATTTATCATCCTTTCATTTTGGGAATTTTATATTAAGCCCTAACTACAGGAACGACCTTCTTTCGTTATTTGGTTAATCTAGAGTGATTGATTATGCAATTCAAACTAATACATCTTTTGGGTGAGTGGCTTTAGTATAGAAACCGAAGGGGATCAACTCCGTTGTGATCTGCTCGTAAGTAATATTATCGAGTGATTCCTTAATATCAGACTTCGCGAAATATTCTTCGACAGCAGCCTGAGAAACTAAGGCTGGCAAATACGCCACTATTCTTTGTTTCTCTGAATTGAGAGCATAGAAAAATTTTAAGTTTTTTGATAAAGGAATTGGAAATTTTATATCTGGCACATATTTATTATCAATAAAATACCGATTCGCCGTGATTATTTGTGATTTCTCTTCGTAAGCAGACATAAATCGATATTTTCTATATTGGATATTGTCACGATCTAGTGCATGATATCCTGGACCATTTAGAGCGTAGAAATACGTTTTACACTCGCTCTTCTGACCAAGATCATAATGATATTCAATAACCAATGTAGTTTGAACAGCCTTTTTCAGAAACTGCAAATGTAGCTTTTCACCGTAATTTCGCTCATAAAGCTCGTACAGCATTTCTGTAGTTAAAAGCATATAGCTCGCTAGAATTTCCAGTATCCCCCTGATGTACCGGATCTGTATTTGAGTCATTTCCTCGAGAAACAGGACATCTACCACATATCCAGGTATTGTTCGATCATCTTTATTTTTCATTTCTTAACACTCCTTTTTTTTACGCGATGCATGTAATTGTTTATGACTACGCTTTCCCTGCTGTGGCCAAGGGCTTCGGCTACATATAGAAACACTTCGTGATTAGGGTGATAGCGAACGTATTCTAGACCGTTATTCCCTTCGATATAGAGTTCTCTCGCATAGTCAGCTCTCATCGAGTGAATATCCGCGGTTTTGTGTACGTTTTTGAAGATTAAATCCTTTGGATCGTTACGGGTTGCAATCTCCCATACTTTTTCGCTCAGCCGTTCGAGTACAGGTGCCCATCTTTCTCGGTTACCTTTTTCGATGGTGTGGACCCAGATAATGCCGTGCACATCCATCACAAAATCCTCACCGATAGATTTAGTCGTACCTTCTCGGCGAAGTCCAGTTCCGGTACAAAAGTCAACAAGATCCTTGTTTTTTTCTGCACTGAAATGCTTGTCTGATATTGTTTCTTCGCGCGATCGGGAGAAATCAACAATGAGTCTTTGATTAAATTCAATATCACGTGCAATTGAGTGGTCCTTGTACAGCTTTCGCAATGCTGACGCTTGACCTTTGATTGATGAAGCAGCATACCTGATAGAATTCAGGATTAGGTATTCGACGACATGCTGTTTTGCGTCAGCAAGTACGCGTATCGAAGGATACTCAATTCGTATCCAACGGACGAAGTGAATTGAATGGTACCTGTATGTTTTCATTGTACTAACGGAAAATATTCCAGGGGTTTCATGCAGTATACCAAGTTCACGTGCTTCCTTTTTAACGGCATGTTTGCTCTGTCCAAAGCGAATTTGAGACTTTAATGCCTCATTCGCCTGATAGACTAAGCTTGGTTTTTTTGACATTTAATTGCCTTCTTTCTTGAGCATGTTTACCTAAGCCCCCAGGTACCTGTTCAAACAATCATAAATCACAGGTATCGAGGGTAGAAACTAACCGGCCATATGAATATGCGAGATATACTACCGTTAAGACAACGTGCCGATTGAGTAATACAACAAAGAGAAATGTCCGGCCCGGCAACTCTTTCCCCATAAGTTTAAAAATTATTAACCCTTTACGCAGCGAGATTCGCCTAAGGGGGATACGAGCTGATAGCCCGCAATCAAAATTTTTGACCCATAGGGAGCAGATAGCTCGGGGAAGGAATCGCATGAGCAGATTGTCCATGCTTAAACGAGAAAGTAGTTTTTTTGCCCTTAGGAGCGAGATTCGCCCAGGAGTTGAGAAAGACGTGAACAGATTGCCCATGTAAAGAAAAGGGGTAACAAATTTTAGGCCCATACTAAAGCGAGATCGCTTGGGTAGAAAATCCGAAACAGATCGTTTCGGGTACTGTCAGAACGAGATCGCTCCGAGAGAGAAAAGGAATCACGAATTTCATTGATCGACCATGCTCACGAAGAGGCCTTATACTAGGTGTCCGATTTGATGGTACGACCTGGTGCCGAGGATGTTGATCATGCTCGCGAGCTACCTGAAAAAAGTAACAAGCTCCGATGACCAAATACCGAGATAGAGGCTACTGGATAATAGATATTGAGGAAAGGACCAACTGGGAGGGAAAACGAACTTCACTGTTCGCAACAATGGTTAAACTAGCCATTCGATTATGAAATAGAAAGGCTTATTGTACGTTTTCTTCCACAAGGGAAGGAAAACGGTAAACAAAAAAAAGACGCAAAAAATGCACATGATTGATTTCATGCGCTTTCGCGTCCTTTTTAGCATCCCATTTCTGGGTTGCTGGTATTTCTAGATAGATGCCGCAAAAAAGGGACTTACGGTCTTTCTAGGAATACAAATAGCCCCACCTTAAAAAAACGAAACTTTAAGAAGGTTAAGTCTGTTTACAAACTGAGGAAAGATCCCAAACTGTCATTAGCTCGAGAAAAATTTATGCTTCTCCATCTGTCAATAGACGGTAAAGCGTGGATAAATAAATGAGGTAGAACTAGATATAGTCTACCACGACAATTTGAGGAAAGAAAGAGTCAAACAAAAATATTTTCTTATGAATCACCTGACTAAATAACATATATATAACTATTATAAAGTCCCTTTTAAATATATATTATTTCGTATATAATTATATATATAAGGTGGTGTGAATTAATTATGATGTCATTTAGAAATGATAAATTGTCAAATATGTCTTGGACAAATGAAACATTGCAGCTGATCGGAAAAATTCAAGAATTTAAAGGTAAGCAGGATTTATTCAAACAGCAGCTCCCTGAAATTTTGGATGCGTTACAGAATGCTGCAATAATTCAAAGTACCGAGTCCAGTAACCGCCTAGAAGGAATTGTGGTAGAAACCAAGCGATTAACGTCTATTGTCCAAAAAAAGATTCAACCACTGACCCGCTCGGAGTCAGAGGTTGCCGGGTACCGCGATGTATTAGCTACAATCCATTCGTCAGCGGAATATATGACTCTTAAACCGGGGATAATCCTTCAACTCCATAGGGATTTAATGCAGTACGCTGGAAACGGTGGACGGTTCAAGATTAGCGATAATGAAATAACAGAAACACTCCCTGACGGAACCAAGAATATCCGCTTTATTCCTGTTCCAGCATGGCGGACACCCGAGGCCATGGATGAATTGTTTAATGCATATCTCCGTGAGAGAGAACGAGGGAACATCAACGAACTGATCTTAATAGCAGCATTTATTTTAGATTTTCTAAGTATTCATCCATTCAGCGATGGTAATGGACGTATGGCTCGGTTATTAACATTACTCATGCTGTATCAGTGCGGTCATGAAGTGGGCCGTTATATTAGCTTAGAGAAAGTCGTAGAAGAAACAAAAGAGCAGTATTACGAGACCTTGGAGCAATCTTCTGTAGGGTGGCACGAAGGGGAACATGATTTATTGCCATGGATCAACTACTTTTTAGTGATGTTGCTTAAGTCCTATCAGCGATTTGAGGAGCGAGTTGGAAAAACAACTAACAGTAAGCAACGTCGAGGATGGAAATCCCAAAAGGTTCAGGAAGTCATAGAACACTTTATTGCGGATTTCACGATTCAGGATATCCAAGAACGTTGTCCAGGAGTAAGCCGGCCAACTATTCAAAGGATTTTAAATGATTCAAGTCATGAGGGAACCATTGAATGCGTCGAGCAGGGACGGAATGCCCGATGGAGGAAACTGTAATCTCTTGAAAAATAGTAGTTATTAAAACCATTAACTATGGTATACTATTAGTATACCAGTTTACCATAGTGTACCATGCATTATAGGGCGTTCTGGGGTTTACCATGAATCTGAGAGGAGAGAGCTAAAAATGAGCGAACAAGCCAAACCAAGTGGCCAACAAGATACGTATTCCGTGAAAACAACGGCTGGCGTGAAGGAAGAATTGAATGAGCTACTACGCCTAACGGGTTTACCATCGAAAGAACTTTTTGAGGCGATGGTGACAAATTATAAAATTATGGCACTGCAGGGGACAGAAGTAGAACGGACTGAAGATGTTCAGCAGGTTCGGTATCATCTGAGTAGAGCAGAAAACTTATTTATGAATTTGGTACAGAAAAACCAGGACGTCAAGCAAGACTATACTTCACGGATCGATCAGGAGAACGTGCTGCATAAACAAATAACTGATGAGTTACAGCAACAAAAAACACTAGCAATTCAAGAGAGAGATAAGGCTAGAGTTGAGCAAATGGAATTAATTGAAGAGATGAAAAAAACGAATGAAACAATAGTTGATTTAACTGATAGAGCTAGATCAGAAAGACTTACAATCGATGTGTTAACCCATAAGAATGAGGAGTTAGAGGCCAAAGTGACAGCTATGCCGAAGCTTAAGGAGCAAGCTGAACAACTTAGTCAGGATAAGACCTCTCTCCAGCGCCAAGCTGATGGACTACAAGCCGAGCTATCTAAGTATAAGGAGCTTCTTGATTCATCACAGGCTCGCATATCTGATATCTCACAGGAAAGAGAAAAAGCAGTCCAGCAAGCTCAGGAAAACGCGAAGAAAGACATTGATCAGCTTAAGCATATTCACCAGCTAGAGATTGAAAAGGCTATTACTGAGGCAGATCGGCGCGTCTTGGAAGCGATTAATAAGACGAGGGATGAATATAACTCCAAGCTCGATTCCCTGGCCCAGAAGAACGATGCTATTACAACACGTAACCAAGATTTAGTGGATCGTATCCACAAGCTTGAGCTTAAAGAAACAACTCAAAGACAGTAAAGTTCTCGCTATTTAAAGGTAGATCCTAGATAATGGCAACTAGTGATAGGGGTCCCACTAACTTGGAAATCGGAATTCGGAGTTCGGAGTTTACAAAGCGCCCAACAACGAGAACGTTGTTGGGCGCTTTGGTTTCAGTCGATAATTATTAACCATTTATGAAAATTCCCTGGTCGGTAGCCAAGGAATTAAATTATTGAATATTATATTCTACGACAACAGAAAACGTCTAATACCTAGTGTGAATATTACGGTTCGAAAGAGCCGGTAGTCATTGAGCCACCTCCGGTAAAAATGAGCCATCCTTCCGGGTGGAGGACCAAACGTGAATAACAAACGTCAGAATTTAAGGTAGGGATTATAAGAATTAGTGGAAGTATGGATAAAGGTTGAGGATGTCTATAAATGAATGTTATTTCAGCTAATCACATAACCGCATGCATGAGATGACATTATGGGGTATAATTAAAAGATTAAATTGAAAGCTGTAAAGAAAAAAGTCTAAAAAATAAGAAAATATTGTTGTTTCATTTTAAGGAGATTTTATGGATACATTCGGTTTAGTTGTAATAGTTTTGGTTGCATCAATTTTACAAGCGGGAACTGGATTTGGATTCTCAATTATGGCTACCCCGTTTCTCCTACTACTTTTTGAACCACATGATGCAATACAGTTAAATATGATACTCTCTTTTTTGATATCTGTTGTAATGACTTTTAAAATACGAAATGAAGTTAATAAAGAGAGCTTGGTTCGATTGATAAAGGGGAGCTTACTAGGAATTTTACCTGGTCTGTTGCTTTTTATCTTTCTTGATGTACGCCCTCAAAAAATATTTGTCAGTATATTGATTCTAGTATCAACAGCTTTATTAGTTGCTAAAGTTAATGTTAAACAGAGCAACTCAAAGGAGTTAATAACTGGAGCATTATCTGGTTTGCTTACTACAAGTTTAGGTATGCCTGGACCGCCGTTACTAATCTATTTTGCAGGAGCAAAGGTCGATAAGTCGACCCTTCGAAGCACAACGTTAGCCTACTTTGTGTTTGTTTATTTGGTTAGTCTGATACTTCAATTTTCGATGTATAATATTTCAAAAGGTGTATGGATTTCAACCCTATGGGCCTTACCGTTTACCTTGCTTGGAATTTATTTAGGCCAATGGTTATTTGCACGACTTAATCAACAACTCTTTCAAATAATAATATATGGATTGTTATTCTTTACTGGGATATATTTGTTAATTACAACTTTGTAGAACTCAAACTCTAAACATAAGTAGCTCTTATTAGATATAGCTTTAAAAAATCCATAAACCCGTAACAACTAACTTACAAGTCACTACCCATTATCCTACTTTGGGGAGATATATCAAAGTGGCTCTCCATCCGGACGAGTGGCTTAAAAAATCCGGAACTGGCTCTCGCGTTCCGGTACAATTGCTCAATTTACTCTGGATTATTCACCTAGTGCTCCATAAACTTCTTTAAGAAAATTTCTATTCGTAACCCCGTATGTGTTTTAGTGTTCTTGCGGTTGCTTGGACAAAAGCTCTTGATATAAATCTCTCGCATATGAGGTCCGATAACTAACGTTATTTTAAGGTCGCCTAGATAGTTTTACCGCCGTGAATATTTCACCGAATTATTCCTCTTCTGGTCGGAATGACAACCCCAATTCTTTCAGCTTAGAAGCCACCTCTACTAACGACTTGTTCCCAAGGTTACGCATTTTAATCATGTCTTTTTGCGTCTTTTGGGTCAAATCTTCAACGGTATTAATTCCTGCCCGTTTCAAGCAGTTATAGGAGCGAACAGAGAACTTAAGATCCTCAATCGGCAGATCTAGTATCCTATCTTTGGGCTCTTCCTCTTGTACTTCTACCATAAGCTCAACATTATCAAGTTCACCAGTGAGTCCGACGAAAAGGCGAAGTTGATCATTTATGATTGTAGCTGCATCGCTGATAGCTTTCTCCGGAGAGATACTACCATTAGACCATACTTCAAGGGTCAACTTGTCGTAATCCGTGATTTGGCCCACTCGTGTTGCCCCTACTTCATAGTTCACCTTATAAATAGGGCCAAAGATGGCGTCAATAGGAATCACTCCTGAGGCATCCTCTGGCGCCTTATTTTTGTTCGCAGAAACATAGCCACGGCCACGTTTTACCGTCATTTCTATGAACAACCGGCCATCATTTTCTAATGTGGCAATCTCTAATTCGGGATTCAGAATTTCAATGTCTGAGTCAGTTACGATATCTCCTGCTGTAACAACCCCTCCGACTTGAGCCTCCACGCGAATAATCCGAAGTTCGTCTGTATGTCCTTGTAGAACAAGGGACTTCAGATTCAGAATAATATCCGTAACGTCTTCCCTAACCCCCGGAATCGTTGAAACATCATGGAGTACCCCTTCGATTCTGATTGAGGTTACCGCTGATCCTGGAATAGAAGCTAACAAAATGCGTCTAAGGGAATTCCCTAAAGTAATACCATATCCCCTTTCAAGAGGCTCAACGACAAATTTTGCATAGGAGTCATCCTCTGAACGTTCAATACACTCGATTCTAGGTTTTTCAGTTTCTAACATTGGAATACACCTGCTTTTTCTTTTTTTAACGGAATGATTTAATTAGCACTAATAGGGATTTTTATCACCATTAGGCCCCCACCAGAAATTTCTGATGAGAGCCCAATATGCGTAGAATGGAGTTTTATCCAGGGTTATGTTGTATCATGGACAGCAATATGTAAAAAGCGAATTTAACTTACCATACCCATCACTCTAAATTTATCAGCAAGAAGTGCTATGAATTCAGAGTTCGTGGGTTTTTGGCGCTCAATATTCATTGAATAACCAAAAATCTGTTTTAGCGCATCTGTTTGACCACGCTCCCATGCTAGCTCTATAGCATGACGAATTCCGCGTTCTACTCTAGTGGATGCAGTATCATACCTTTTCGCAATGCCAGGATAAAGTTCCTTGGTTACAGCCCCTAACAACGAAACATCCTCCACCACCATCAAAATTGCTTCTCGAATATATTGGTACCCTTTAACATGGGCAGGAATCCCAATTTGGTGCATCACCGTGGTTACTTCGGAGACTAGATTGTGTTCGCTTCTTACAGTTGTCACGCTTGGAGAAGCTGGAGAAGAAGAAAACTGAGGATTAGTGGACGTCATATCCTGCATTAAAGAGCGAATACGTTTACTGAGAATATCCAAGTCGAATGGTTTTAGAATAAAGTAGTCAACACCGAGCGTCATCGTTTGATGCGTGAGAGATTCCTGCCCAAAAGCCGTTAGCATAATAATTTTGGGTCGTTTCATCGTTGTTTGAGCATTAAGGCGTTCCAATACGCCTAATCCATCTAAATTTGGCATTACTAAGTCAAGGATTATTAAGTCTGGTTCCTCAGTTTGAATGAGCTCCATGGCTTCTAAACCGTTATAAGCCACGCCAACGACGATTAGATCGTCTTGACCTTGAAAATAATTCTGTAACATTTGACAAATATTACGGTTATCATCCGCGATAATAATGTTTATTCCCTTACCCATTCGCCAACATCCCGCCTTAACAGTATTCCGGTTACCTTTTTCCTTATAAGCGATTGCCTCGCCGGTGTCATAATTATACGTCACGGGCCATGTCGAAATCGCAATAAATAAGGTTAAATCGAAAAAAGCGGTTAATGTATTGAGAAAGCCTATCCGTAAAGGATCTCTGTAGATTATTAGGAATAATTTACATCACAAATTGCACACTTGTTTTAATTATAAAGCAGAAAAGCAAAGAATTTAAGTAAATTGGGCGTGAAGAAAAGCGTACCCTCGATGGTGTATGTCAGAAAATTATTTATTCCTAGGATGTCTGTTTACCAAAAAGTTACACCGCACAAACTAATGAGGATATAGCCCTGCAGGACATTCGCCAGCAATAAATAATTTACCTTTTTAAATTTGCGTCCTATAAAAAAGATTATGTACAGTGATGGCCCCTTTAACTAGCAAATAGGCTATCACTTGATATTACCTTGGCCATCCATATTGGCAAAGCATCGTGAATGTCTAATTAAGCGAAGTATATCAACTAGTCCCATCTAACCTTATTTAGCGCATCTAAAACAACTTTCGTCCTTTCCGTTTGTACGTACAACGAGTTTCTCCTGTTCCGTCGATAGCAACAAACTTTCAACAAGTTCTTTGCTTCACTTCTTTCAATGCCAATTAAATCTGCCAAATCCGTAGAGTTCCATTTGTCACGAGAGGCTATTAATCCAAATACTGCACTTGGCGCCACATTGACCAGGGCGTTGGGAACACGAAGACGGTTTATCTTCTTCCTCAAATAGTTTAAAAGTGAAAAAGCTGCTCCTCCAACACCCAACAAAGGATCAATATTTTGAATAACTGAATAAAAATGATTCCACATTGCAAAAAACTCAGGAAAATTCGGGCCATCTGCATGGCAATAACCATATGTTAGTCGTATTTCACCATTATCAATGTTATGAGTCTTTAGAAAGTCATTTATTTTGGCTTCAGAATAGGGTTGGTGCCACCTTAGAACCCCATCTACCATTAAATACGGCAAGATCAACCTTGCAGTAAAATACTGGTCAAAGATTGGGAAATAAAATATGTAATCGACTCCTGCCTTACTAAATCCCAATTGCTCAAATAGTTCCTTAAATGTAGCTGAATCGTTTATTTCAATTGTAATAGTCTCTACGTTTCTCGTACTTACGTGAACACATTTTGCTGCTATCTTCATTTTTCACCTCTTGAACATTTATTTTTTCTCTGCAACGATCTTGTCATGTTACGAATAAGTGACTAAATCTCTATGCCTCTCAACCTAGCCCTTCATGGCTCCATCAGATATCAGCAATACTTTATTATCTGATGGGATATGCACCCATACGCAAATTATAATCCAAATATTTTAATATAAGGTAATAGGTATGTCATTTGGTAAAAAACCTTTTTCATGTAATCTTTTAGCTAATACATCGTTATCTGCTTGGTTTGGGATGTTTTTTGCAAAAATTTTTAGTTCCACTTTACCGTTGATAATATAGCCTTCATTTTCAAGTAATTTTGTAATATAATTTCTTGCTGCAACATAGGCATCAAGTGCTGCATATACTTGATTTCCGGTGATTATGATCCTCCCCAAATGGACTATCCCATTACGCTTACTATACAGCCTTTCCGCCCAATCTTTAATCGGTCCCTCTCGCTTAAAACTAAGGTCTGCTTTTAAGTACTTTGACAGATGTTGCTCAATTAAATTTCGGAAAGCTATACCTATTAAACGGTTAATATCGGCTTCTGTAGCCTCGTTCTTTATTAAAATTAGCCTAAAAGTATTTCTAATGAATATTTCGAAGGAAGTTTGTAGCTCAATTATGGCTTGTACAAATTCTTCCCTCTCTATATAGGCTTTTGCAGATTCATAAAAGCGTTCAATAAGAGCAATTTGAGGATACTTGTCCCAAGTATCAAGGAACTTCCCCGCTTTCTTTAATGCCTCCCCATCCAACTCAGTCTCATTATCATTGATAATACCTATTGGCTTTGTAGCGTATATATATAGATCTCCGTCCACGTATACGTCAATTGTGTCAGGTAAGTCTGCAATGCTTATATTCCTTATATTACTTAAACTATTAGCAGTCCTTAATGCATCTAGCATGAGGTTAATATAACCTAAACAATTAACCACCACATAGTGCAATAAAACGCTTATGTCTTTTTCAGATACTAACGAGTCATTTGGAGAATACTCTAATTTCATAACGGTGTGGCAAACCTCTCGTTGCTCTCGTTCACCAGCCTCATCGATAGTAATAATCTTCAAATTTTTATTAATAAAAGTGGTCTTAATGTCGGCAAAACTATATGCGGTAACAAACTCAAGCCCGCTCTGTACCGGAAGCCGGAAAGATAGCTGGAATTCAATCATGATAATCATATTGTATGTACGTTCCTTTCTTTAAAACATGCTTGCAGCCTTTTGAAGTGCATACGGCTATTTTATCTCAGTCTGCTTGTACATACTTTCCGTGACCGTAGGACTTGAGCCTGGAGGAGAATCCTTAAAAAATTGGACTGCGGCTAACCCAACCATAATAATTGTAAAAAAAGCGATAAGCCATGTCAGCAGTGTCACTTGCTTGTTGTATGATGATTGTTTCTCGGTTAGTACCTTTAAATATTCCTGTTGTTCAAACTGAGGAATAAGGGTTAGTAATTCAATAAACGATGTGTAGCAGTGCTCAAATTCTTTCCTCTTTTTAGAAAGCATGTACGTATAATCCCTAATCTTGAAAACCAAAGGCAATTCCATTTTTTCCTTACGATACTCACGTTTAAATTCGCTATTGGTACAGTTGAGGTAATAAGAGACAATTCTGTCCTCTTCAGCGGAATGATTAAAAGCCATTATCATATTGTACGAAATGTTTTTGTGTAAGTTAATTGTGGAAAGCAATTCTGTCTTTTTTGAAAGTTTATCGTTTGATCTAAGTAAATTTGGAATCATATAATTCAATATCTGAATTTGGAGCTTGTCCATTGCAGATTTCAGTTGGATATACTGCTTCAATGCTTCTATAATCTGTGTTTCATCCAAAGTGTGTTTATACGTTTCCGGAGTAACCGAAATTGCCAAATCTTCTACTACATCATCCCCCGAAAGTATATTCTCTACAGCTTGATAATTCGACTTAAGATTTGTAATGTTTTTCAGATACCCATTGATTATTGCTGGGTCAAACCCTTCATTCAACCATGCTTGGCTATTAAAAAGGTTCTCTATACTTTTTAAATAGTTGAAGCTTTCTCTACATTCCTTTACGATAATAAAGAAATCGTTTAGAATGTCAATTTCCCGGTAATTCTCACATAAAACATTCTTGTCACCATGTTTTATAAACTTGCTCATCATAATTCCTCCCTAGAGGTAGCATATTCACCACAATAAATATGCTACCTTTATTTAGATCCTGGGTCCGATAACCAACATTACGGTAAGAAGGCAAAAATACTATTTCCTCATATTCAGCCATATCTGCCTCTGAGAGACGATTTGGCTGTTTTTATTTAACTACTTTCAACCCCCCAAAAGTGTGTTTTTGATTAAAAAGTCAAAATTTGTTTTTTTCGCGTTTACGTGGTTTTTCTATCGTGTTTATTTTCGGTGTTCCTGTTCGTTATCCTGGATGCGCGGACAGCAGCCACGCCTATTTTTTATATTTTAGTCATAAACTTAACTACTAAAATTATTGCTATTACTAATGGAAGAGCTAAATATAGGTGTCCATACTTGTCTTTAGCTGTAACTCTTTCTATTCCAATTAGTGTAAACCCTACAATAAATAGAATATCGTTTACAGTAGGTGCACCGGCGAATAACTCTACACCCTTCACAAGTGCATATAAGTTGATAGTCATTATTACACCAGCTAACAAAACGATTGTGACTTTTAATAGACCACTACATTGTTTTGTCATTTAGACCCTCCCTTTCACTTCCACCCCGGGCTCTACCCTTCGTTCCTGTCTTCACATGCTGACGCCCATACTCAGCCAGACTTTGTTTTCAGATAGAAACCAGTGCCCATAAGTCCACGGGAGGTCTACCAAAGAATAGCTCTTTCAACAGCTATCCCTTCAGCTATTAAACTAAAAAATTCATCTTCACTTAATTTTTCCCTTCCTATTAAGTAGGAACGTTCTCCTGCATTAACCTTCTTTGACGAATGTAATTATAGAGAGTGTTCTTGCTAAGATTGCACATTGTACAAATATCCTGTATGGCTACATTCTGTGTATCATACAATTTCAAGGCCTTTGTCACATTCTCCTGCTTAATGCTTGGTCGTCCTCCTTTTCGACCCCTAGTTCTAGCGCTTTCCAATCCTTCTTTTGTTCTCTCGCTAATCAAATCTCTCTCAAACTGGGACAAACCCGCAATGATCGTGAACATGAGTTTTCCCTGCGCTGTAGCAGTGTCTAACCAACTCTCTTTGAAACTTTTTAGATTGATGCCCCTATTCCCCAGGTCCTCGACCAAGGAAATCAAGTCTTTGGTGCTTCGACTAATTCTCGTAAGATCCGTAACAACGATCTCGTCGCCGGTTCTGGCATATTCTAAAAGTTTTAGTAAAACAGGCCGATCTTTTTTGGTGCCTGTCACTTTTTCAGTATAAATATTTTCTGCGCTTATTCCGAGGTCTTTTAACTGATCGACCTGCCGATCTAAATTTTGATCCTCGGTACTAACCCTCGCATACCCTAAAAGCATAAACACCCACCACCTTTTATAAAATAAACACACTATAACCTCAATATAGTACAAATAACGTTAATTGTATATAATAATTGTACTATGATTATTGTACGTAAATTTGTACCATGTTTCAAACATTTTCAGTATTAAAAAGGCATGAAATAACAGAGTACAATAAACGGTCGTTTATTGTGCTAAATAATAATTGCCAATTATCTCTTATATACACCCAAAGCTGGGCTGCTAGAGATAGTAGCATTAATTTGCTATAGATTACTCGCTAAGTCCGGGCACTAAAGTAAGGCTCAGCATTATCCCTCCGTCCATCTGCTTGAAAATTAGTAACTAAAGAATTAAGAAACCCCCTCACAAGGAGGGGGAGTTGAGGAGGATAAGAAAATGAAAAAGTTAGCTTTATGTTAACCGCTATAATAGCGAATAGTCATCTGATGTTCTTATCTTAGAATAAATTTGTTGCCGTTACGTGACCTTTGTATGGAGAATATGTGAACTAATAATGGGAAATCGGCTGATATGCTATGAAAAACAGATTAGACACCCTCGATAAAAATGAGGATATCTCCTTTGTCGATGTATTCCCACCTCACTTAAGACAATCCAGCAATATTCTTTCAAAGCAGCCGGGTATGCCTGAAATTGATAGCGTCAGAACGTCGGGCAAGTAAAAGTTCTCAAGGGAACCTAAGTTTAAAATGTGACACATTACCAGAGTGTACGTTGGGTTTCCCAGCATAATCCTCCAGAATTTACCCCTCAGGCAGACACACCCTAAATTCAAATTTTGGAACGTGGCCGCAGGAGTGCGACAAAACGATGCAGTGATTGTATTAATGTAAATGTAATTACAATGAATAGTAACTAGCAGAAGGATAACGCCACAAACAAGTATAAATGTAAGAATAAAGGAATTATCCGTATGATATGGAATTCCTATTAGGTAAATAACTTAGAGGGGAAGAGATTAGTATAATGAATCGTTTCAACAAATCATTTTTATCTACAATGACCTTATTCTTAGTTTTCAGCTTACTTACATTTGGGTTCATCCCTCAAGCGAACGCTTCTACCGTAAACGTTAACCGTTTATACGGCCAAGACGCTTATCAAACGGGTGTCGCTATTGCAAATGCGGCCAATGCAGGTACTGTGGATAGTGTAATTCTGACATCTGGGATAACGTTCCAAGACGCTTTAGCAGGTAGTGTGCTGGCTAAGCAGAAAAAGGCTCCAATTCTTCTTGTAGATCGAACAGTAAAGAACTCTGGTACAGCTTTTGACTATATCAAAAGTCATTTAAAAAAAGACGGCACCGTCTATATCTTAGGTGGGACAGGAATTATTCCTACCGAATTCGAAACGACTCTCAACGATTTAGGGTACAAAAATATTATTCGTCGAGGTGGTTGGGATCAATACGAAACCGCACTCCTCATAGCTGAAGAAAAACAGGCACCTATTGGAACTCCTGTTGTCATTGCCTATGGTGAGAACTTCCCGGATGCGTTAAGTTTTTCAAGCTTTGCAGCTAACAAAGGGTGGCCAATACTTCTAACACCAACAGCCTCAATCCCCGATAAATTAAAAGAGTATCTGACTGCTCAGAATCCAACGGATATTTACATCGCTGGTGGCACTGGAGTCATCTCAGCAAATGCTGAAAATCAAGTTAAAAGTGTGGTGCCTTCAGCAAAAATTGAACGGATTTCGGGATGGGACCAATTTGATACATCAATGGCAATTGCCAATAAATTCGCACCCTATCCTACTCACCTCTATGTTGCATCAGGCCAAAACTTCCCTGATGCTTTGACTGGGAGTGTTCTAGCGGCACAAACAGAAAGCCCGATTGTTTTGATTGATCCCCGATCACCCAATTTGCCCTCTTCTGTGGTGGGCTATCTTCAATCTCTTCGAGGTGCAGGTGTCGCGGGCATTACTCTCTTAGGCGGATCATTTGTCGTTCCCGATGCATTAGTGTCAAAAATCCAGGCCATTTTGTCAGGAACAATGCCCTTAAAGATTAGTTATATCAATGTTGGCCAGGGTGATTCTATCCTTATTCAAACTCCTACAGGAAAAAATATACTGATTGATGGTGGTGAGACAGACCAAACGGCCACAGTCGAAGGCTACCTTCATTCAGTGGGTGTAACCACTCTCGATTATGTCATCGCTACACATGCGGATGCAGACCACATCGGTAGCCTTGATTCCGTCATTAAGGATTTCACGATCGGCAAGGTTTATATGCCGAACGTAACGAATGACACCTATACCTTTGAAGATCTCTTGACTGCAATGCAATCGAAAAGTCTCACGTTTAACAGGGCAAAGGCTGGCGGAACGCTGGATCTTGGTGCAGACATAGAGGCAGCCTTTGTTGGGCCGGTTAAAGATTCATATACTGATGCAAACAATTATTCAGCCGTTCTTCATCTGAAATACGGTACAACCAGTTTTCTCTTTACGGGTGACGCCGAAACTGAATCTGAGAGTGATATGATCGCATCTGGTGTTGATCTCCAGAGTACCGTACTCAAAGTTGGGCACCACGGATCAACCACTTCCACCTCAGAAGCATTCCTTAATGCAGTAAACCCTAAATACGCAGTGATCACTGTTGGATCCAATAGTTACGGTCACCCCACTAATGACATCCTAAGTCGATTAAGCCAACATGGAATTAGTGTCTTCAGAACGGATATTTCTGGAACGGTTGTAATGAAATCTGATGGAACCGATATTACTTTTAATGCTACCCCAGCTACTCCATCTACCCCAGAAATCCCCACAACTCCTTCGGGTTCAGTCATAATTACTGACATTGCCTTGAGTGCCGAACTTGTAAAAATCACTAATACCGGAACTTCCGATGTTGATCTGACTGGCTGGAAGCTGGTAAGCGAGCAAGGCTCTCAAACCTACGACTTCCCCTCTGGGACAATTATTAAAGCAGGTGGATCCTTAAAAATCTCAAGTGGTCCTGACGCGGTCGCCGGAGCATATACTCTTCTTTGGACAAAAAGCAACATGTGGAATAACAGTGGTGATCCTGGAACCTTATATGACTCACAAGGTCAACTAATTTCAAAATATCCGCAGTAAGGAGGATCCTATGCTAGTTATAGTTGATAGAATCGAAGGTCAATTTGCCGTCATCGAGTTTCCGGATCGAACAACTAAAGACGTTCCTCTTAATGAACTTTCGAATGAATTGAAGCCCGGCGACTGCTTTTGGTACAGTGAAGGGCACTATGTTTCAGCACCAGAAGAAACGGTGAAAAGGCAAGCAAAGATAAACGACCTCATGAGATCAATGTGGAACGATCAATAGTTTTAAGAGCTCTCAGCTAATGCTGGGGGCTCTATTTACTCCCACTTAGATGAAATACCTTTTGATGCCAAATGTCAGAACACAAAATTAGGCTCAACGTTAAAATCCGTTGAGCCTTACAACCTGACATATAATTTAGTTATTCAGAGCAGCGCCTCTGCCCATTCCACTTCCATTACGTTGACCAGAACCTTGGCCCATGCCTTGGCCCTTTCCCAAACCCATACCTTGGCCTTGACCAAATCCTGCTCCCATGCTCTTTCCAATTGCTGCGCTTCCGGTTCCATCGCAAGTGGCTTGATTCGTCACTAATCGGTTGTAAATTGCATCTGCTTGTTCTTGAGTAAGGTTGCCATCGGCGACTCTTTGGTCTAGGATTACTTTCTTTTGCTCAAGAGACTCAGCTTTAAACTCATCTAACTTGCCAGCTTCTTTAGCTATTGTTCCATAAGTTGCTCCTGTTGCTCTTACCGCTGTGACTTGTTCTGCGGTTTGGCCGGTTACACTTGCTGCGATTTCAGCTGGAGTCTGACCTGTTACTGCTGCGAAGGCAGTTCCTGCCACTCCTAAGATTCCTACGATAGTGGCGATTGCGATGTAAGATTTGAAGTTTTTCATTTATTAATACACTCCTTTATAATTTGTTTAACCTATGATCGAATTATAGTAAGAATGTATGTCAAAATTATGGCATAAGTTTGAAACATTTGTGTCATAGAATAATCATGAGAATCTAAAAAGGCCCCCACCGATGAGAGCCTTACTTACTTGTAATCAATTCATCTATCGAGACTCCAAGGGCAACCGCTAATCTTGCTATCAAATTCATTCTAGGATAATGTAGACCAGTTTCTATACGGCTGAGATGCTCAATTTCTATGCTAACAATAGCGGCTAACTTCCCTTGAGATAAACCTAGTTTTTTTCGGTAGTGGGCAATATTTCCACCAATGATTTTGTTGGGTTGAGGTTTTGTACGTTTAGCTTTATGCACGGGGCTTATGTTATTAAGTTCAAGCCCATATTCAGCTAATTTCTCTTTGACTTCTTTGAGGCACCAGTTGCCAAATCCTTTGATTTTTGGTTACTACTCAGGCATTCACAAACCCTCAACTCTGTGCTACCGTAGTAGCATAGCCACATTAAAGCTACCTCTAATCATAAAATTTGCATCACAAATATGGGGATACCTCTCGGCATCCCCTCCAAA